>Ga0070698_100000271_pt1 | contig 52585 bp, 50 predicted proteins | sample KBSK1502metaG_FD_65477 | JGI IMG/M metagenome (GOLD analysis project Ga0070698, IMG submission 65477) | Corn, switchgrass and miscanthus rhizosphere microbial communities from Kellogg Biological Station, Michigan, USA - KBS K1-50-2 metaG | ecosystem: Host-associated > Plants > Roots >...
CGGCGGCGATGGCCTTCAGGGCGTCCAGCGCCACCCCCGTCCGCAGCGTGATCTCGAGAACCGGCAGGCCGCCCTTCACCAGAGCGCGTGCCAACGGCACGGCGTCGGCGGCCCGCTCGATCGTCAGCACCGGCACGACCGGCGCCAAGGCGGCGATCGCCGTGATATCCATCGTCAGACGCTCCAGCCGCCGTCGATCACGTTCACCGTGCCGGTCGTGAAGGCCGCCTCGTCGCTGGCCAGATACACGGCGAGGTTGGCGATCTCGTCGGCCGAGCCGAAACGGCCGGTCGGCTGGCGTTGCAGGAAGAACTGCCGGGCGTCGGCGCCGCCGCCCAGCGAGGAGATGCGCTCGTCGAGCGACGGCGTCTGGACGGTGCCCGGGCAGATCGCGTTGCAGCGGATGTTCTTGCTGACGTAGTCCACCGCCACCGACTTGGTGAGGCCGATCACGGCCGCCTTGGTGGTGCCGTAGACGAAGCGCAAGGCCGCGCCCTTCACCGAGGAGGCGGCCGACGACATGTTGACGATCGAGCCGCCGCCTTTGGCCAGCATGCCGGGCAGGAAGGCCTGGATCGTCCACAACATGCTTCTGACATTGAGGTCGAAGGCGAATTGCCATTGCTCGTCGGTGGCGTCGAGCACCGTGCCGTGATGGACGACGCCCGCACAATTGAACAGCACGTCGACCGCGCCCGCCTCCCGGGCAAGTGCGGCGATGGCTGCCTTGTCGAGGACGTCGAGCTTGCGGGCCTGCACGCCGGTCTGGCCGGCCAGGCCCTGCAACTTGGCGGCGTCGACGTCGGTCGCCCAGACCGTGGCGCCTTCGCGCGCAAAGGCGCGCGCCGTGGCCGCGCCGATCCCCTGCCCCGCCGCCGTGACGACGCAGATTTTATCCTTCAACCGCATGAACGCTCCCTCTCGTCCACACATCACGAATCAGGTTCCTCTCCCCCTTTGGGGGAGAGGTTAGGTGAGGGGGCTTCGGAGGCTCGTGCCACCCCCTCACCTAGCCTCTCCCCCTACCGGGGGAGAGGAATTCGAGATGTGTCACTCCACGACCTACTTGATGAGGTCCTTCTCCTTGTAGAACTTCTCCGCCCCCGCATGCAGCGGGATGCCAAGGCCACGCACGGCCGACTCCAGCCTGATCGAGCGACCCTTGCCGTGGCCGGAATCCAGGAGCTTGCGGGTGTTCGGATTCCACAGCGCGGCGGTGACGCCGTAGATCAACGGATCGGGCTGCATGCTCGAGGTCGCCCAGATGGCGTTGACGCTGACTGTCTTGACGGCTGCGACGTTCTTGTAGGTCCCTTCCGGGATCTCATCGGCGGCGAAGAAGCTGAACTGATTGATCAGGTTGTCCGCCTGCGGGCCGTCGATCGGCACGAGCTCGATGCCGGTCGTTGCCGCCAGTTCCGCGATGGCGCCCTCCGGCCAGCCGGCGACGCTGAACAGCGCGTCGAGCGCGCCGTCCCTGAGCTTGTCGGCCGACTGCTGCGGCTTCAGGTATTCGGCCTTGATGTCCTTCTCGGTCATGCCGTAGGCCGCCAGGATCAAGCGGGCATCGACCAGGGTTCCCGAGCCCGGCTCGTCGAGCGAGACGCGCTTGCCCTGGAGGTCCTTGATCGTCTTGATGCCCGAGCCCTTGCGCGCCGCCAGGTGGAAGCTCTCGGGATAGAGGTTGGCGATGGCGCGCAACACGTCGACCTTGGGCCGGCCGTCATAGATGCCGGTGCCGTTGTAGGCCCAATAGGCCACGTCCGACTGGACGAAGCCCGACTGCATGGCGCCCGCGGCGATGGCGGTGACGTTGCTGACCGAGCCGTTGGAGGCGACCGCGGTGGCGACCAGGCCGGGCACGCCGCACGAGCCGCCGTCGGCGCAGGTCCGCGAGCCGGGAGGATTCGAGATCGCATTGGCGATCAGGCCGCCGATCGGGAAGTAGGTGCCGGCGGTGCCGCCGGTGCCGATACGGAAGAACGTGATGTCCTGCTGCGCCGCCGCCGGCAGGCCGCCCAGCGCCGCGCCCAGCCCGCCCAGCAGCGCGGCCCTGCGATTGATGATCATCGTCGGCCTCCCTGACCGGACCGATTAAACCGCGTCCCTTCGCCAGCCGCAACGAAGAGCGTCAGTTGACGCCAACGGCCCTGCTCATGGTCGGGCCAATCTCGCCATGGATCACCATGTCCGCCTCGTCGTCCTGGTCGGTCGGGTCGCGATTGAGAATGACCAGCTTCGCCCCCTTGCGCTTGGCGATGCGCGGGAAACCCGCTGCCGGATAGACCACCAGGGAACTGCCCAGCACGATGAAGAGGTCGCAGCCCAGGGTCTCGTCCTGGGCGCGCGCCATCGGGATTTCCGGCATCGCCTGGCCGAACGAGATGGTGGCGGTCTTCACGATGCCGTCGCATTTGAGGCAAAGCGGCAGCTTGCCGGCGCCGAGGAACGCCTTCTTGATCGGCTCCAGCTCGTGGCGATGGCCGCAGTCGAGACAGCTCGCATAGGTCGCGTTGCCATGCAGCTCGATCACCTTGGAATCGGGCACGCCGGAGCGCTGGTGCAGGCCGTCGACATTCTGGGTGATGATGGCGCTCATGCGCCCCTGCTCGACCAGCTTGGCGAGCGCGCGGTGGCCGGCATTGGGCTCGGCCTTGAGCATGGTCTCGTCGGTCGCGAACTTGCGCCGCCACGATTCCCGCCGCATCTCGTCCGACGCCATGAAATCGTCGAAGTAGATCGGCTTGTAGCGGGTCCAGATGCCGCCGGGCGAGCGGAAGTCGGGAATCCCCGACTCCGTCGAGATGCCGGCCCCGGTGAAGGCGACGATGCGCTTGGCCGAGCCGATCATGTCCCGCAGCCGCTCGATATCGTCCATGTCGGTCTCCTACGCTGCGATCACGGTGCCGGCATGGCCGGATTGTGCACGGCGCAGCCGGCGAATGTCCGGCCCTCGCTTCTCACCTCGACGGCATAGGCGAACATCGAGCCGGACTGGGGATCGACGCAGCGCCGCTCGTCGATCATCACGGTGAACTCCGCATCGTCGGCCGCCGCATAGCTCACCGCGCCACCGAGCTTCTGCGGCCCGCCATGGGCGACGCGCTGCACCGGCTGGCCGCCGCCAAGGCTCAGCATCATGTCGCGCGAGGTGACCTCGAAGCGCCACGACGCCTCGCCGCCGCCACCGCCGGTGCCGAGCCATTCGCGCTGGTCGAACCGTTCGCGACAGCCGGCGGTCTCGACCGCCGCCCGGCGCAGCTCGAGCGCGCCGATGCCCGACCCCGGCCCGGTCTCGCGTCCGCCGTAAAGCTCGACGAACATCGGACGACCGTTCTGGCCGGCCGTCAGGCCGCGCAGCGCCCGCGTCAATTCCTGCTCGGGCGTGCGATCCTCGAGCGCGAGCGGCGCGCCGTCGCACGGCAGGAACTGCAAACGGCCGCCGAGATCGCGCACCAGCCCGCGCAGCCGGACCGCGCCCGCCGGCCGCGGCGGGCGCGCCGGCTCAGGCGTGTCCATCGCCGCCTGCGGCCCGAGCGGCAGGATCGGCGCGAAGCTCGGAGGAAGGGCCTCGGTCGGCGGCGGCTGGAGCGGCGGTACCGGGGCCGGGGCTCCGCCCCTGGTAACCGGTGTCGGCGCGCCGCGCGTCGCCAGCGCCGGCAAGGCGTAGAAGAACACCGGCCGTTGCGCCGCATCGAGCAGGCAGACGAACTGCGTCTCGAACGGCGCGCCGCTGCGATAGGTCAGCCGTCCGCGCAGGGTCAGCGCCGCGGTGATGGTCTGCGAGCCAAGCTTGGCATCGACGCGTTCAAGCGCCGGCGGCGGGAAGTCGAGCGCGGCCACGCGATCGATCGACGGGCTGAGCTTGCGATACTGAGTCTCGCCGAACGCCGCGCATTGCTGGGCAAGCCGCGTCTGCGCCGCCGCCGGCAGGGCGGTGACCAGGAGAAGCAAACAAAGGAGGCGCGCTATCACTGACGTCGGTCCTACGACAGCTACGATACCTCATCCTCTTCCGGACCGCGCGCGTCTCGCGCGCCTCATGAGCGCGCGGGACGCGCGCGGTCCGGAAGACTAGGACAGCCAGCGCTTGCGCCGCTTGTAGTGCTTGGTGTCGCGGTAGGATTTGCGCGCCCCGCCCTCGTTGAGGCCGAGGTAGAATTCCTTGATGTCGGAGTTGTCGCGCAATTTGTCGGCCGGCCCTTCCAGGACGATGCGGCCGTTCTCCATGACATAGCCGTGATCGGCGACGGCCAGCGCCATGGCGGCGTTCTGCTCGACCAGCAGGACCGAGAGCTTCTCCTGCTTCACCAGCCGGCCGACGATGCCGAAGATCTCCTCGACCAGCATGGGCGCCAGACCGAGCGAGGGCTCGTCGAGCAGCACCACGCGGGGCTGGCTCATCAGCGCCCGGCCGATCGCCAGCATCTGCTGCTCGCCGCCCGACAGGTAGCCCGCAAGCTGGTGTCGACGCTCCTTGAGCTTGGGAAAGTACGAATAGACCAGCTCGATGCCCTGCTTCACCGAGCCGCTGTCCTTCTGGACGTGGCCGCCGGCGATCAGGTTCTCCTCCGTCGTCAGGTTCTCGAACACGCGCCGTCCCTCGAACACCTGGACGAGGCCGAGTCGCGTGACGTCGTGTGGGCGCATGCCGTCGATGCGCCGTTCGCCGAGCTGGATCGTGCCCTTGGTGACCTCGCCGCGCTCGCTGTTCAGGACGCCGGAAATCGCTTTAAGCGTCGTCGTCTTGCCGGCGCCGTTGGCGCCCAGCAGGGTCGTGATCGAACCCTCGCCGACGTCGATCGACACGCCCTTCAGGACGAGGATGACGCGGTCGTAGACGACCTCGATGTTGTTGATCGCCAGCATGGCCATTCCGGTGGGGGTTCGGGCGGCGAAAAGCTCGCCGCCCGCCCGTCACGCGTCAGGACTTCGAGGCGTCGGCTGCAACTTGTTTCTGGATCAGCAGGCGATAGCCCTGGAACCAGTCCTTCACCTTCACGAGCTTGCCGCCCTTGACGGTCCAGATCTGCACCCAGCCGCCGCCTTCATGGTCGGTCGGGCTGAGCTCCATCGGCGGAACGAAGCCGCCCAAGGTGAAGCCCTTGATCGATTCCATGCCTTTCTTTACGTCCTCGCCAGTGGGCGCGGCACCACCCTTGGCTTTAATAGCGTTGCGGACCGCCTCGACGTGCAGCGCCGCGCTCAGGACGCCGCGGTTGTAGTAGACGGTCGAGTCCATTTCCTTGGGCGCGGGCTTGCCCTGGGCCTTGTACATGGCCTCGATCTCCTTCAGGACTGGGAAGTCCTTGCCGACGCCGGCGAACTGGAGGGTGTTGTAGCCTTCCGCCACAGCCATGCCGCCGGCAGCGATGATGTCGGATTCGGCGCTGCCCCAAACAAGCGAGATCACTTTGCTGAGCGGGTAGCCCTTGCCCTTCAACTCCTTGATGGAAACCGACGGCGAGCGCCCGAACAGATGCGCAATGATGAAGTCGGGCTTGTAGCGGCCGGTGATGTCGAGGACCTGCGCGCCCATTTCCAGGCCGGGCGCCGGAACGGCAAAGGTGCGCAGCTCGAAGCCTTCGGACTTGGCAAGTTCTTCCAGAACGGCCAGTGGCTCCCTGCCCGCCGGATTGTCGTAGAAGAGGTAGGCGATCTTCTTGCCCTTGAGGGCGCCCAGCTTCTCCTTGACGAACTCCACCGCCGCACCGGCCTGCGACCAGTAGCTGGCGGCGATCGGAAAGATGTAGGGGAAGCGCTTCCCGTCGGCCGCAGCGGACGTGCCGAAACCCGGAGTTGTGCCGAGGATCTTGTCCTCCTCCAGTTTCTTGCCCAGCGCGGCGGCCTGCGGCGTGCCATAGACGAATTCCACCACCGCGCCTTCCTTCTTGAAGCGCTCGTGGGCTTCCATCGCCGGAGGCACCTTGTACTCATGGTCGATTTCGAGGACCTTGATCTTGTAGCCCTCGACTCCGCCCTTGCTGTTCACCAGGGCGATGTAGTCCTGGTAGCCCGGGCACAGCACGGTGCCGACCGGCGCCGTCGGGCCGGTACGGTCGCACTGTAAGCCGAACACGACTTCCTTGCTCTGGGCGAAGGCTTGCGCCCCGCCGACCGCCAGGACCGCGGTCGTTGCCGCAATTCCCAGCACACTCTTGCCGAACCTCGTCATGGGTTCCTCCCTTTGCAACACGCCCCGCTCTAATAGGAGAAGGGCCAAACCCGGAAATAGCTCCGGATATTCCTCCACAGACGGTTGAGCCCTTCGGGCTCGACGATCAGAAAGAAGATGATCAGGCCGCCGAATACGCCCAGCCGCAAGCCCGAGATGACGTTGGCCATCTCGGCCGAGCTGAAAAACAGCGCCCCCACATCCTCCATGAAGATACGGATGGCAATGGGCAGCAATGTGACGAAGATCGCCCCCAGGATCGAGCCCAGAACGGAGCCCAGGCCGCCGATAATGATCATGGCGAGGTAGTCGATCGAGGTCACGAGCTGGAATTGCTCGTAGTTCGCGATGCCGAAATAGTAGGTGTAGAGCACGCCGCAGACGCCGGCATAGAAGGACGAAATGGCGAAGGCCAAGAGCTTGTAGCGGTAGATGTTGATGCCGATGATCTCGGCCGCGATGTCCTGGTCGCGCACCGCCACGAACGCCCGCCCGATGCGGCTGCGCACCAGGTTGAGCGTCGCCACGATCGCGAGCACGGCGAAGAACAGCAGGAAGAAATAGAGGTGGCCCTGGGTGGCGAAACTGAAGCCGAACAGGCTCGGCCGGTCGACTTCGATCGACGCCTGCGCGCCGCCCGAGATCGCCGGTACATGGTTGATGGTCCATTCGATGATGAGCTGGCCGGCAAGGGTGGCGATCGCGAGATAGAGGCCTTTGATGCGCAGGCTCGGCATGCCGACGATCACCCCGATCAGCGCCGCCATCAACCCGCCGGCCGGCAGGGTGAGCCAGAACGGCAGTCCGAGCCTCACCGCGAGGTTGGCCGCCGTGTAGGCGCCGACCGACATGAAGGCGCCGTGGCCGATCGAGATCTGGCCGGTGTAGCCGACCAGGATGTTGAGCCCCAACGCGCCGACGATGGCGATGAAGATCAGGTTCAGGATCGAGAGATAGTATTCGTGGACGGTGAGCGGAATGATCAGCACGAACAGCGCTGCCAGTGCGATCACCGTCCACTTGGCGATTGGCAGCGGGTAGAGCGCCATGTCGGCGCCGTAGGTCGTCTTGAAGACTCCGGACTCGCGGTGAAACATTTACAGCCCGATCCGTTTGTCATGCTCTTCCGGACCGCGAGCCTCCGGCTCGCTCATGTCAGCGCATTCAGATGCGCATTTCATGAGCGCGCTGGAAGCGCGCGGTCCGGAAGAGCATGAAAGACAGTCGAGGATATGGAGGCGGAACATCGCTACACGCGCTCGATCTGGCGTTTGCCGAAGATGCCGTAGGGCCTGATCATCAGGACCAGGATCATCAGCACGTAGGGCGCGAAGTCCTTGGTGCCGCCGCCGACATAGGGGTCGAGGTAGCCCGCCGCCAGGCTCTCGACGATGCCGACGATCAGGCCGCCGACCAGCGCGCCGCCGATCGAATCGAGGCCGCCCAGGATCACCACCGGAAACACTTTTAGGCCGACCAGGGCCAGTTGGACGTCGGCGCCCAGCATGGCGCCCCAGACGATGCCGCCCAGCGCCGAGACGACGCCGGCCATCGCCCAGGCCAGCGCGAAGTAGCGCTCGACGTTGATGCCCATGGCCTGCGCCACCTGCTGGCTGTCGGCGACCGCGCGCATGGCCACGCCCATGCGGCTTTTCTTGAAGAACCAGTTGAAGCCAAGGAAGAACGCGATGGCCACGACGGCGCCCAGCACCTGGATGGGCGGCAGGTTGGCCGGGCCGAGCACGATCGGGTCGTCGCCGATCGGCAGCGCTATGGAGCGAACCTCCTTGCCGAAGATCACCGGCCCCAGCCCGCGGATGATGGCGGCAAGCCCGATGGTCGCCATGATCACCGCCACCACCGGGCGGCCCAGCAGAGGCCGCAGCACGACGCGCTCCAGCCCGAAGCCGAAGCCGGCCATCGCCGCCAGCACGACGACGACGGCGGCGATCAGCGGCGCGCCCTCGAAGCCCAGCACGACCGCCACGATCAGCCCTGCCAGCATGACGAACTCGCCCTGCGCAAAGTTGATGGCGTCGGTCGCCTTGTAGACCAGCACGAAACCGAGCGCGATCAGCGAGTACATCAAGCCGATCGAGGCGCCGCTCAGGACCAGCGCGAAGGCGAATTCCAGGTCCTCCGACATCACCGCTCCCTTTACGGCCGGCCTTCAACGACAACCTCACCCTGAGGAGGCCCGCAGGGCCGTCTCGAAGGGTGGGCACAAGCACGGCGTCTGCAGCCCACCCTTCGAGACGGGCGCTTCGCGCCCTCCTCAGGGTGAGGTGATGTCTGGATCGACATATCTATGCCGCCTTCCGCGCCGGTTCGGCCGCCGCCTTGCCGTGGATGGCGATGGTCGAGTTGAGCACCGACTTGCGGCCATCCTCGAAGGTGATCTCGACCGTGACGTCGGCCGACTCCTTGCCGCCGTAGAAGGCGTCGATGACGCTGGCGTACTTCTCGGCCACGAAGCGGCGCCGCACCTTGCGGGTGCGTGTCATCTCGGCGTCGTCGGCCTCCAGTTCCTTGGTCAACAGCAGGTAGCGCTTGACCTGCTGGATGTCGGGCAGGCTGGCATTGGCCTTGGCGATCTCCGCCCCGATCAGCCCGGCGACCTCGGGCTTGCGGCTGAGGTCCATGAAGCTCGTATAGGCAAGCCCCTGCTTCTCCGCCCACGTGCCCACCGTCTGTGCGTCGATGGCGATCATGGCCACGACGAACGGCCGCTGGTCGCCGAAGGCGACGGCCTCGCGGATGAACGGGCTGAACTTCAGCTTGTTCTCGATGAATTGCGGCGCGAAGGCCGAACCGTCGCTGAGTTTGCCGACGTCCTTGGCGCGGTCAATGATGACGAGATGGCCCTGCTTGTCGAAGAAGCCGGCATCGCCGGTCTTCAGCCAGCCGTCGGCGGTCAGGGTATCCCGCGTCACATCCTCCTGCTTGTAGTAGCCCATGAAGACGTTGGCGCCCCTCAGCATGACCTCGCCGCGGTCGTCGATCTTGACCTCGACGCGCGGGATCGGCCGGCCCACGGTGTTGGGGTTGGCCTCGGCGTCGGCCTGGCAGGCGATCAGGGCCGACGCCTCGGTGGCGCCGTAGACCTGCTTGAGGTTGATGCCGAAGGAGCGGAAGAAGCGATAGGTGTCGGGCCCCAGCGGCGCGCCGCCGGTGTAGCACCAGCGCGCCTTGCCGAGGCCGAGCTGGTCGCGCACCGGCCCGTAGACCAGGATCTCGCCCAGCGCCAGGCCCAGCCGGTCGGCCAGCGACAGGTCGTTGCCGTCGCTGCGCTTGAGCTCGCAGCGTTCGGCAAGGCCGCGAAAATAAGCGAACACGCCGCGCTTCAAGGGCGAGGCGTCGCTGCCCTTGATCTGCATCAGGGTCAGCATGTTCTCCCAGATGCGCGGCGGCGCCAGCATGGCGTCGGGCCCCAGCTCGCGCAGGTCGCGCTGCACCGTCTCGGGATTCTCCGGACAGTTGGCGGTGAGCTTGGCGACCAGCGCCATGCCGAGGGTGAAGGCGGCATCGCCGACCCAGGCCATCGGCAAATACGACAGCCAGTTGTCGCCGGGCTTGACCTCGTTCACCTCGACGAAAGCCTCGGCCGTGGCGATCATGTTGCGATGGCTCAGCATCACGCCCTTGGGGCTGCCCGTGGTGCCGGAGGTGTAGGCGATCATCGCCGTGTCGTCGGTCGCACCCTTGGCCAGCTCGGCATCGTAGAAGCCCGGATGGACCTGGCCGAATGTGCGGCCCTCCGCCTGCACGCTTTCGAAGGAGCGCAGGATCGGATCGTCGTAGAAGGCAAGGCCGCGCGGATCGTCGAACACGATCCAGCGCAGCTTGGGCAGTTGGGCCTTGAGCGACAGCGCCTTGTCGACCTGCTCCTGGTCTTCGGCGACGATGATCGCGGTCTCGGCGTGGTTCAGCACATAGACCAGCTCCGCCGCGATCGAATCCTGGTAGACCGGCACCGACACGCCGCCCAGCACCTGGGCCGAGAGTTGCGCGAAATAGAGCTGCGGACGGTTGTCGCCCACCACCGAGAGCTTGTCGCCGCGCTTGAAGCCCAACGCGGCCAGGCCGAGCGCAAAGTCGCGCACGTTGTCGCGATAGGCCGACCAGCTGTAGGTCTGCCAGACGCCGCGCGTCTTTTCGCGGATGCCGGCAGCCTTGGGGTCTTGCTCGGCGTTGCGCTGCAGGAGCTTGGGCAATGTCGAGGTCTTGTCATGATCGGCCAGGCTCATGCGCGCCCTCCTTTCTTGGCTGCCGTCCCGAGATAGGCCTCGATGACCGCGGGATCGCGCTGGACCTCCTCGGGCGTGCCGGCGGCGATGCGCCGGCCGCGATCGAGCACCACCACCCGGTCGGAAATGTCCATGACCACGCCCATGTCGTGCTCGATCAGCACGACGGTGACGCCGCGCTCCTGGTTCACGTCCAGGATGTAGCGCGCCATGTCTTCCTTCTCGTCCTGGTTCATGCCGCCCATCGGCTCGTCGAGCAGCAGGACCTTGGGCTCGACCGCCAGGGCGCGGCCGAGTTCGACCCGCTTGCGCAGGCCATAGGCCAGCGCCGCGGTCGGCAGCTTGCGCAGGTCCTGGAGCTTCAGGAACTCGATGATCTCCTCGACCGCCGCGCGATGGGCGATGTCTTCCTTCTGCGCCATGCCCCAATAGACGACGGAGGCCAGCACGCCCGCCTTCATGCGCACGTGGCGGCCGAGCATGAGATTGTCCAGCACGGTCAATCCGCTGAACAACGCGATGTTCTGAAAGGTGCGGGCGATGCCCAGGGCAGCAATGTCGCTCGGCTTTCGCTGGGTGATGTCGCGGCCCTCGAGCAGGATGCGGCCGCTATCGGGCTTGTAGAAGCCCGAAATCATGTTCAGCAGCGAGGTCTTGCCGGCGCCGTTGGGACCGATGATGGAGAGGATGCTGCCCGTCGGCACGTCGAGAGACACGTCCTGCACGGCGGTGACGCCGCCGAAACGCTTGGACACGCCCTCGACCACAAGCTGGTTGTCGCCCTCTCGCGCGACGACGCGCCGGGCGGACGCCCCCACCATGAACCCTCCCTAAAACCCAGGCTCACTTTTCCTTATCGTTGGCTTGATCATGCAGGCTCCTGTGGGCGAAGGCAACAAATCTGGTCTTGGAGCGCGGACCTCCAGGTCCGCATCATGCCGAGCGGACCTGGAGGTCCGCGCTCCGGATGCTAAGCTCAGGCGGCCATCCGGGAGGGCCGCGCCATGTCACGCCACGTCGTTTGCCTTACTTTCGACCATGATCACCTGTCCGGTTTCATTGCCCGGGGGCTGACCTCGCCGACCGCCATCTCGCGTGGCGAGTACGACATCGTGGTCATTCCCCGCCTGGTGGCGCTGCTCGGGCGCTACGACATCAAGGCGACGTTCTTTACACCCGGTCACACGATCGACAGCACGCCCGAGGCGGTGACACCCTATGTCGAGGCCGGCCACGAGCTCGCCCATCACGGCTGGACCCACCGCCTGCCGGTGTCGCTGTCGCGCGACGAGGAGGAAGAGGAGATCGTGCGCGGCAACGAGTCGATCCACAAGATCAGCGGCCGCACCGCGCGTGGCTACCGCTCGCCTGCCTGGGACCTCTCGCCCCATTCCATCGAGCTCCTGCTGAAGCACGGCATCCTGTACGACAGCTCGCTGATGGGCCACGACTACGACTGCTACTTCGCCCGCCAGGGCGACGTCGCCGAGCTTAAGAAGCCATTCGTGCGCGGCCGCGAGACCGGCCTGGTCGAGATGCCGATCAGCTGGTCGCTCGACGACTTCCCGCACTTCGAATACATGCGCAATCCCAACGGCTCGATCCAGGCCGGCCTGATGAACGCCACCAACGTGCTGGAGAACTTCGTCGACGACTTCACCTACATGACGCGGGTGGCGCCCGACTTTGGCATCCTGACCTACACCTTCCACCCGCACGTCATCGGCCGCGGCCATCGCATGATGATGCTGGAGCGGCTGATCCAGAAGCTGATGGAAGGCGGCGCGGTGTTCACCACCATGGAAGCCGCCATGCACGAATGGCTGTCTCGCCGCCAGGTGGGACGCAAGGCGGCGGAGTAACAGCGGGTGTGTTGTTTACGCACCCTGTCATCCCGAGGCCGAAGGCCGAGGGACCTTTAAGGCAATGAGCAAAGGTCCCTCGCTACGCTCGGGATGACAGCATTTCTCGCAACGTCTAGCGCCCCTTGAACTGCGGCTTGCGCTTTTCCATGAAGGCGCGGCGGCCTTCGATGTAGTCCTCGGAGGCGAAGCACTCCTTGACCAGCGCGGCCGTGCGGCCGAGATCGGGCTTGCCGTCGAGCCTCGTCAGCTCCTCGACGGTCCGCTTGGCCGCATGCATGGTGAGCGGCGCGTTCCCGCCGATCAGCGTGCAGTAGTTGTCGACATAGGCGTCGAGCTCGGCATCCGGGACGACGCGGTTGATCAGGCCCATGCCCAGCGCTTCCGGGGCGCTGAACAGGCGGCCGGTGAAGAAGATCTCCTTGGCGTAGGCCGGGCCGACCACATCCATCAAGGTCTTGATGCCGGCCGCCCGGTAGCCGAGGCCGAGCTTGGCCGCGGGCACGCCGAACTTGCAGTTGTCCGAGGCGATGCGGATGTCGCAGGTCAACGACACCGCGACGCCGCCGCCGACGCAGTAGCCGCGGATGCGGGCGATGGTCGGCTTGGAACATTTGCTAAGGCGGGCGTTGGCGACCTCGCCGATCTTGTCATAGTAGGCGATCTGCTCCGGCGTCGAGCGCGCCTTCTCGAACTCCGAGATGTCGGCCCCCGACACGAAGGCCTTGTCGCCCGCGCCGGTCACCACGACGACGCGAATCGCCGGATCCTTCTCGAAGTCGTCGAGAATGACCGGGATCGCCTCCCACATGTCGGACGAGGTCGCGTTGTGCTTGGCCGGCTTGTTGAAGACGATCCGGCCGACCGGACCCTTCTTCTCCGCGATCATGTTCGGCGTCGGACTGATCATTTCATTCTCCCCTTCCTCCTCTCCCCCGCTAGGGGGAGAGGCTGGGTGAGGGGGAATCGACAACTCGTGCAACCCCCTCACCTAGCCTCTCCCCCTAGCGGGGGAGAGGAACATGACTCATGATGCGGGCCTGGAGGCCCGCGGTCCGGCTCGACTAAATCACGCCGCGCTGGCGGAAGCTGGCGATCGCCGCGGCATCGTAGCCGGCCTCCTTCAGCACCGCCTCGGTATGCTCGCCCTGCTCGGGCGTCGCCCAGCGCATCTCGAAGGGCGTGCGGCTCATGTTGATCGCCTGGCCTATAAGCTCGGTGTCGCCGAGCTTGGGCGACTTCACCGGATGGGCCATCTTGAGGTGCTTGACCTGCGGGTCGGCGAACATCTCGTCCATCTTGTAGATCGGGCCGGCCGGCACACCGGCCTTGTTCAGCTTCTCGACCAGATCGGCGCTGCCATAAGTCGCCACCCGCTTGTCGATCTCGGCGTTCAACACGTCGCGGTTGGCGCGGCGCGCCTTGTCGGTCGCAAACCGCTCGTCAGCCAGCAGCTCGGGCGCCTTGATGCACTCGCAGAAGCGCTTGTAGATGTGGCCACCCGAAGCGGCGATGTTGATGTAGCCGTCCTTGGTCTTGAACACGCCGGTCGGGATCGAGGTCGGATGGTTGTTGCCGGCCTGGCCCGGCACGTCCTTGGCGATGGTCCAGCGCGCCGCCTGGAAGTCGCACATCGAGATCATGGCCTGCAAGAGCGAGGTCGAGATCCACTGCCCCTGGCCGGAGACTTCGCGCTCCAGCAGGGCCGTCAGGATGCCGATGGCGCAGTGCAGGCCGGCGCCCACGTCGGCCACGGCGATGCCGGCGCGTACCGGCCCGCCGCCCGGCATGCCGGTGACCCACATCAGGCCGCCCATGCCCTGGGCGATCTGGTCGAAGCCCGCGCGCTCGGCATAGGGGCCGTCCTGGCCGAAGCCCGAGATCGAGCCCAGCACGATGCGGGGGTTCACCTTCTTCAGGCTCTCGTAGTCGATGCCCAGCCGGAATTTCACGTCGGCGCGGTAGTTCTCGACCACCACGTCGGCCTTCTCGACCAGCTTCATGAACACGGCCTTGCCGTCCGGTTCCTTGAGATTGAGCGTGATCGAGCGCTTGTTGCGGTGCAGGTTCTGGAAATCGGGTCCGTGGCGCGGTCCACCCATGTCCATCTCGCCGGCGCCGGGCGGCATCTCGACCTTGATGCAGTTGGCGCCCCAGTCGGCGAGATAGCGCACGGCCGTCGGGCCGGCGCGCACCCGCGTCAGGTCGAGCACGGTAAAGCGGGCAAGCGGTCCTGCGGTCATGGCCTCTCTCTGGGTTAGAAATGGCCTCACCCTGAGGAGGCCCGCAGGGCCGTCTCGAAGGGTGGGCGACAGACCGAGTCTGCAGCCCATGCTTCGAGACGCTCGCTACGCTCGCTCCTCAGCATGAGGTTATGGTTGGTTCGACACTCTACCCTACCCGTACCATGGCGGCGGGATCGATCTCCAGCCAGACGCGGCTGCCGATTTCGAAAACACACCGTCCCTTGATTGCCTCCCCCGTCATACCCCGTCATACGGGGGAGGCGATCCGGCTCAATTGCCGAACGTATCCCGCCACTGCTCGATCACGTCGGGGATACCCTTCTCGATCTCCGCGACGGAGGGCCGGATCGTTTTCAGCTCGCTGATCGGCCGGCCGCCCGGCGGCGCCGGCACTTCGGCGCGCAGCGGAATGGCGAAGTGCCTGGCGTTGATGCGGGCCGCCTCGACCGAATCGAGATACTCCATGTAGAGCTTGGCGGCGTTGGGGTGCTTGGCGCCCTTCATGATCGCCGACGGCGCGATGACCAGCACCGAGCCGTCGCTCGGATAGGACACCGCCAGCGGATTGCCGCGGGCGGCGCTGAACAGGGTCGGGCCGTCGGCGCCCGCCGCGACCTGCCGCTCGCCGGCATTGAGCGCCGTCACCGTGTCGTTGATCGAGCGGCCGATCAGCGGCCGGTTCTTCTCCAGATTGTCGAAATACGACCAGCCATAGAGGTTCTTCATCATCAGCGCCCAGGTGCCGACATAGCCCGAGAAGCCGGGATGGCCGGTCGAGACCTTGCCCTTCCATTTGAAGTCCAAGAGGTCCTGCCACTTGTTGGGCGCCTCCTCTGCCGTCACCTTCGCGGTGTTGTAGGTGAGCACCACCAGGCCGGCCGACGTCGTGTGATAGTAGCCGTCCGGATCGAAATTCTGGAACGCCGGCAGGATCTTCGACGCGCTTTCCGGCAGGTACTTCTCGAACTTGCCCTCGGCCTTCAGCCGCACGTAGTGGCCGACGTCGGTCGACGAAAAGACGTCGCAGATGGTCTGGTTGCTCTTGAGGTCGTGCAGCAGGCGCTGGTAGGCGACCTGCGCCGTCGTGCGCACCACGTTGACCTTGATGCCGTAGATCTTGGCGAACTCGCCGCCCAGTTCCTCGGCACCCTCGGACGTATAGTGCGAGACGTACCAGGTGAGCTCGCCTTCCTTCCTGGCGGCCTCCTCGAGCGCCTTCATGTCGGCGCGCGCGGCCGCCGGAGCGAAGACAAGCGCGGCGACCACGGCGAGGCGTGCCAACCCCTTCATCGGTTCCTCCCTGAGCGCAACCTTATTATTGTTGGCAGGGATACGATCACACAGAGCGGCAGGCGACAAGCGCGGGCCGGCTTGAGCGAGTGCATGACGGAAGACCAATCGGCTGCCTGGGCGGCCTACTACGACAAGCTGCGCGACCGGCCGCCGCGCCGCACGCTGCTGGCCGCCCTCGACCGCTTCGGCCCGCCGCCGCCCGACGCGCTCGCCGTCGATCTCGGCTGCGGCGATGGCCGCGACGCGATCGAGATGCTGCGACGCGGCTGGCGGGTCGTGGCCGTCGACGCCGAGCCCGAGGCGCTGCGCCAACTGCAGGCGCGGCCGCTGCCGCCGGGCAGCGACGTCACGCCGATCGTGGCGCGGCTGGAAGACGTCCCGCTGCCGCTTGGCCTCAGCCTGGTCAATTCGAGTTTCGCCATGCCTCTCTGCGAACCTGAGGCGTTCCGCCGGCTATGGGACCGCATCCGTGACGCGTTGCCGGAAGGCGGCCGCTTCAGCGGCCAATGGTATGGCCCGCGCGACAGTTGGGCTGGCCGGCCGGGCATCACCTTCGTGGGCCGCGACGAGGCGTTGGCCCTGCTCGACGGCTGCGAGCTGGAACTGTTCGAGGAGGAGGAAGCCGACGGCGTCACGCCGCGCGGCAACGCCAAGCACTGGCATATTTTCCATATCGTTGCGCGGAAAAGGCTGGCGTAAGTCTTTGATCGGTCGCCAATTGGCGGGCGGTTCGAAGGCGAATTTCTGCGCAGCATGGTGCGCAGAAATTCGAGCCTGTCCACTGCCGCACCGTAAATATCGCTTGACATCTGGAAGTATTTCTTTAGATTACACTTATGAAGACTTGGCGCGTGTCAACGGCGCGCTCGTTTGCGGCTGTCTCACCGAGGAGTGTGGCCCATCTGAGAATTGGCGTAGCGCTTGCGGAAATTGCGGAAACTCCCGGCTCGCCGAGCGGAAGTAGAAATTCCTCCCCATCGTCTTACGATGGGGAGGTGGCCCGCAGGGCCGGAGGAGTCATGCTCATTCTCGAAACAGCAAGACCATGCCCCCTCCGTCAGCGTAAGACGCTGACACCTCCCCACTTCGTGGGGGAGGCTCCACGCGGCCCTTCGGGCCTTGGTCGGGACGACGGGTAGTAGGAGAAGGAATGACAGAGGATCTGAAGACGCGCGCCCGGCTGATCCCGAAGGGCAATCGCTACGAGGATTTCGAGCCCGGGCGGCTTTTCAGGCATCACTGGGGCCGCACCATCACCGAATCGGAGAGCACCCTCTTCTCGACGCTCACCCTCCATTTCAATCCGCACTACTTCAACGCCGCCTATGCCCGCGCCCACGGCCATCCCGGCGTCGTCGCCAATCCCATGCTGGTCTTCACCACGGTGTTCGGACTCACGGTCGAGGATTTGAGCGAAGGCGGCGGCCCCTTCCTCGGAGTCAACCAGCTCACCTTCCATCGGCCCGTCTATCCCGGCGATTCGCTCAGCGCCGAATCGATCGTGCTCGACCGCCGCCTTTCCGACTCGCACAAGGGGTTCGGCATCGTCACCTGGCACACCAAGGGCCTCAACCAGCGCGATGAACTCGCCATCGACTTCAAGCGCACCAATCTCGTGCGCCTCAGGAACCCGTAAGATGCCGTACATCACCGAAGAGCGCCGCATGATCCAGGAGCAGGCGCGCGAATTCACCCTCAACGAAGTGCTGCCCGTCGCCAACAAGCTCGACCCCGAGAAGGGCGACATCCCGATGGACCTGCGGGACAAGATGGCCGAGCTCGGCTACTTCGGCATCCTCATTCCCGAGAAATACGGCGGTTTGGGCCTGGGCTGCTTCGAGTACTGCCTGGTGACCGAGGAGCTGTCGCGCGGCTGGATGAGCGTGGCCTCGCTGATCGCCCGCGGCAATCTTCTGATCGGCTCGCACATGATGAGCGAGGAGCAGAAGAGCCGCTATCTCAAGCGCATGGCCAAGGGTGAGTTCTTGGGCGCCTTCTCGATGTCCGAGCCCAACGCCGGCTCCGACATTTCCAACATTTCCTGCCGGGCCAAGAAGGACGGCGCGAGCTGGTTGATCAGCGGCAACAAATACTGGTGCACCTTCGCCGACGGCGCCGACTTCATCATCGTCATCGCCCGCAGCTCGGACGCGCCGGCGGGCAAGCGCCATCTCGGCCTCTCCATGTTCTTCCTCGAGAAGAAGCGGGGCGAGCTGCCCCCCGGCTGCAGCGGCGCGCCAATCCCCAAGATCGGCTATTTCGGCTGGAAGACCTACGAGCTCGCCTTCGACAATTGCCGGGTGCCCACCGAGAACATGATCGGCGAGGAAGGCCAGGCCTTCTACTACGCCACCTCAGGCCTGGAGACGGCGCGCGCCCATACCGCCGCCCGCGCCATCGGGCTGGCGCAGGGCGCACTCGACGATTCGATCAAGTATGCCAACGACCGCCGCCAGTTCGGTCGCGCCATCGCCGACTTCCAGGCCATCCGCTTCAAGATCGCCGAGATGGCGACCCAGATCGAGGCGGCGCGCCAACTCAACTATTTCGTCTGCGAGCAGATCGACACCGGCCAGCGTTGCGACAAGGAAGCCTCGATGGTGAAACTGTTCGCCTCGGAGATGGCCGAGCGCGTGTGCAGCGAGGGCATCCAGATCCATGGCGGCGCGGGCTACACGACGCTGCATGCCGTCGAACGCCACTGGCGCGATGCGCGGCTGACCAAGATCTTCGAGGGCACCTCGGAGATCCAGAAGCGCATCATCTCCGACCGCCTGCTGGGCCGCGGGCGGAACTGATGAAAGTCTCGGCGCTCACCGGCAAGCACAACTACTTCGAGGACTTCACCGTCGGCGAAGTGCTGAGGCATGCCCGCGGCAAGACCGTCGAGCCGCTCGAGCAGGTCTGGATCACCAACGTCACCATGAACACCGCCGAGGGCCACTTCAACGAGCACCTGATGAAGTCGAGCCCGTGGGGCCAGCGGCTGGGCTTCGGCGGCGTCACCATCTCGATGTGCATCGGATTGGCCGCCGAAGACACCGCCGAGAACGCGTTGATGGAGCTCGGGCTCGACAAGATCCGCCTGCAGGCGCCGGTCCATCACGGCGACACGCTCTACTGCTACTCCGAGGTACTGGAGAAGACCGACGCCAAGCAGCCCGACGCAGGCATCGTGCGCTTCCGGCACTACGGCGTGAACCAGGACGACAAGCACGTCTTCGAGGGCGAGCGCATCGTGCTGATCAAGCGGCGCAGCCACTGGGGCGACAAGTGAGCTCTTGCCGGAGCGCGGACCTCCAGGTCCGCATCATGCTCATGAGCGGACCTGGAGGTCCGCGCTCCCTATGAGTCCCCTCGGCGCCCTCGATGGAGTCCGCATCGTCGATCTCACCCAGATGCTGGCCGGCCCGTTCTGCACCATGCTGCTGGCCGACCAGGGCGCCGAAATCATCAAGGTCGAGCCGCTCGACGGCGACCACACGCGGGTCGTCGGCCCCTACCACGCCGACGACAAGCTCAGGGCGTTTGGCGGCTATTTCGCTTCGGTCAACCGCAACAAGAAGTCGATCGCCATCGATCTCAAGCGGCCCGAGGGCCGCGAGCTGGTGGTGCGGCTGTGCGACGGCGCCGACGCGGTGGTCGAGAATTATCGCGGCGGCGTCATGGATCGCCTGGGCCTGGGCTACGAGACCCTGCACGAGCGCTTCCCCAAGCTGGTCTACGCCACCATTCGCGGCTTCGGCGACGGGCGCACCGGTAAAAGCCCCTACACCGACTGGCCGGCCTACGACGTCGTGGCCCAGGCGTTCGGCGGCGTCATGGCCATCACCGGCCCGGACAAGGACACGCCGATGAAGGTCGGCCCCGGCATCGGCGATCTGATGCCCGCCACCATGTGCGCCGTCGGCATCGTCAGCGCCATCCTGCGCGCCCACAAGACCGGCCGGGGCCAGTTCGTCGATGTCGGCATGGTCGACGCCATCCTGTCGATGTGCGAGCGCATCGTGCACCAGCATTCCTACAGCGGCGGCGTGCCGGTGCCGGAAGGCAACCACCATCCCCTGCTCTGCCCGTTCGGCATGTTCCCGGCCAAGGACGGTTTTGTCACCATCGCCGCCCACACCGACACGCACTGGCCGGTCCTCTGCCGGCTGATCGGCCAAGCCGGGATGGGCGTCGATCCGCGCTTCGCCACGGTGCAGGATCGTCATGCCCACCAGGCGGAGATTGTTGGCGCGGTCTCCTCGTTCACGAGCCAGCACACCAAGCAGGAGTTGCTGGCTCATCTCGGCGGCCAGGTGCCGTTCGCGCCGGTCAACGACGTGCGCGACGTCTTCGCCAATCCCCACTTCGCCGCCCGCGACATGGTGGTGTCGGTGCCCCATCCCGGCCTCGACCACGAGACGAAAGTCGCGGGCGTCGCCATAAAGATGAGCGAGACGCCCGGCCGCGTGCGCCATCGCGCCCCCTTGCTGGGCGAGCATACCGACGAGTATCTGACGTCACTCGGCTTGGGGCTTGGGGAAATCGCCCGCCTCCGCGCCGAAAAGATCGTTGCCTGAGGAGACATGACATGACCGACCGTCCGCGCCGCCCCCGCCGCGTGCAGCTTTCCACGCCGGGATCGAGCGAGAAGATGATCCAGAAGGCATCGGAGTCGATGGCCGACCACGTCTTCCTCGACCTCGAGGACGCCGTCGCCCCCAGCCAGAAACGCGAGGCGCGCAAGAAGATCGTCGAGGGCCTGAAGTCGCTCAATTGGGGCAAGAAGACCCGCTGCGTGCGCATCAACGACCTCACCACCGAATACGCCTTCGAGGACATCATCGAGGTGGTCGAGGGCGCCGGCGAGCATCTCGACACCATCATGCTGACCAAGGTGCTGACCCCGGCCGACGTTCTGTTCGCCGACAAGCTGCTGCATCAGCTCGAAAAGAAGCTGAAGCTCAAGCGCCGCATCGGACTCGAAGCTCTCATTGAAGAAGTCGAGGGCATGCAGAACGTCGACGCCATCGCCGCCTGCACGCCCCGGCTGGAATGCCTGGTGTTCGGCATGGGCGACTTCTCGGCCTCGATGGGCGTCACCAACAAGAATGTCGGTGAATCGGACGGCTATCCCGGCGACATCTGGCACTATGCCCGCTTCCGCCTGGTCATGGCCTGCCGCGCCGCCGGCATCGACCCGGTCGACGGCCCGTTCGCCGACTTCCGCAACCCGAACGCCTACCGCGAGGAGTGCCGGCGCTCGATGATCCTGGGCTGCGTCGGCAAATGGGCCATCCATCCGTCGCAGATCGAGGTCGCCCTCGAGGTCTACTCGCCCAAGCCCGAGGACGTCGCGCGCGCTAGAAAACTCGAGAAGGCCTATGCCGAGGCCGAAGCCAAGGGGCTGGGCGCCATCAATGTCGACGGCGTCATGGTCGACGTCGCCTCGATCCGCATCCTGCGCAACACGGTGCTGAACAAGGCCGAGCTCTACGGGATGTAAAGCCGATGCATCGCGCGGTCGTGCCGGTGGCCACCATGCTGGCCATCCAGGTAATGATCTCGCTCAGCGTGCTGTCGCTCAGCGTCATGATGCCGGTCGTCGCCGCCGACCTTTTAATCGATCCCAAGCTGGTCGGCGTCTTCACCGCCATCATCTACGCCGTCGCCGCGGTGCTGGCTTTGGTCGCGGCCGAGCCGATCGTGCGGCTGGGCGCGGTGCGGCTCTGCCAGTTCGCGCTCCTGATGGCGGCGATCGGGCTTGCCTTCAATGCGCTGGCGCTGGTCGCGGCGACGGTGATCGCCGTGCTGTTCATCGGTGCGGCGCAGGGACCGATCAATCCCGCCGCCGCGCATGTGCTGGCCCAGCGCGTGCCGCGCGAATGGTTCGGCATCGTGTTCTCCCTGAAGCAGACCGGCGTTCCCATCGGCTTCGCGCTGGCGGGCGTTCTCTTCCCTTTCCTGCTGACGCATTTCGGCTGGCGCGGCGCGAGCCTGATCGCTGCGGCGATGGCGATCGTGGCCATGCTGATCATCGAGCTGCTGCGCCCGGGCATCGACGTCGTGGTCACGGCTGGCCGGCCTTCGACCGGCATCTGGCGTTCGGTGCGCTTCGTGCTGGGCCATACGCAGCTGCGCGTGCTGGGCTGGTCGGCCTTCGTCTATGTCATCGCCCAGCACACCTTCACCTTCTATCTTGTGACCTATCTCTACGAGCATTGCGGGCTCAGCATCGCCCGCGCCGGCCTGCTGCTGGCGGCGTCGCAGATCGCCGGCACGGCGATGCGCCTGGTGAGCGGCGCCGTCGGCGATCGCCTGCCGCGCATGATCGTGCTGGGCTGGACCGGCATCGGCATGACGGTTGGCTGCGTCGCCATCGGACTGATCGAAGCCGACACGCCGTTCTGGCTGATCACACTGGTCGTGATCGGCTACGGCTCGGTGGTGATCAGCTGGAACGGCACGTCGCAGGCCGAGTTCATCCACCTCTCGCCGCCCGGCGAAGCGGCCGCCATCGCCGCCGTCCAGACGGCGCTCGCTTTCTCGGGCGCCGTCTTCGGGCCGCCGCTCTTCGCCCTGATCGCCTCGCGGATGGATTACCGCACGGCGTTCTTCGCCGTGGCCGCCTGCGTGCTCCTCGCGGCGGTCTGGCAACTCGCCGCCACGCGACGCCGGCAACCGGCCTGATTGCGGCCGCTTAGACCAGGATGCCGAAGTCGCAGCTCGTCCGCGTGCGCGTGGTGCGCTTGCAGACCTCCACGCCAGCAGACGTCCCGTTGGCGTTGGTATTGCCTTCGATGGAGTCGAACGTGCCGTCGGGGCGGATCGGGGAAGCCGTCACCCCGACATGGATGTGGCTCGGGCTGCCGTTCAGCATTCCCTTGACGAAGAAGAACGAGCCCGGCGGGACGGCCGCTCCGCCCGGTCCCTGCACGAACCGGCCCTTGTTCTTGGCGGACGTGACGATCGAGGGCACGAACAGCGGCAATACCTGGGGCGGATCGAGGTCGATGGGCACCGGTCGGTTGAGGGCGGCAAATGCCTGCTTCACCCACTGCGACGCCGCCCCCTGACACCATTCGACCGACTGGCCAAGACAATAGGCGCGCACCCAGGGACCGGAGTTGTCCTGGCCCAGCAACTGGTTGCCGACCATGCGGCGCGCCTCGAGCGGCTTTTCCTTGAGATGGAGCTCGGCCGTCTCGACGACGGCGTCCTCGATCTTGGGCTTGGTCGAGCGGAAGCTGAAGGCGGCCGCCATGCCGCCGGTAAGCTTCTGCCAGAACACCGCATCGACGGCGCCGTTGGGCAGTCCGTTGGCGGCGGCAAAGGCGCTGCAGCCCGCCTGGGTGCCGTTGCCGAAGCCGCCATCGATGCCGGCGGCAGCCGGGCTGCCCGGTGGGACGCCGGGATTACTGCCAACGTTGACCCCGTGGACGACCAGCCATTCCTGCAGCCGGACGACGTCATGCGCCCCGCTCGCGGGCGTCACGGGCAAGCCGGGCGATGTGATCTCGGTGTTGAATTGAACCATTTCCCCTCCTCGCTCCTGCTGAGCGCCGGGAGCGATCATAGGCCTGGCGACACACCTCAAAAGTGCATTTTATCACACAACACACGCGATCGTGCTGTGGCCTACGGCTCCTTCATCCCCGCCACGGTGACGATCTCGCCCCACTTCTTGGTCTCGCTGGCCTGGAACGCCGCGAGGTCCTCCGGCGTGCCGGGGAACGGCAGGCCGTAGGTCGTGCGCGTGAGCGTGCGGTAGGACTCCGACGCCACCGCCTCGCGCACCAGCGCGTTCAGCCTGTCGACGATCGGCCGCGGCGTGCCCGCCGGCACATAGGCCGCGGTCCACGCCCACATCTCGAAGCCCGGCACGGTTTCGTCGACCGTCGGGAACTGGTCGAGCCCGGCGATGCGCTTCTTGCTGGTCACCGCCAGCCCGCGTGCGCGACCGTCGAGCACCGGCGGCAGGCCGGTGGTGAAGTCGCAGAAGATCACGTCGATCCGGCCGCCTAAAAGGTCGCTGACGGCCTGCGGCTGGGTCTTGTAGGGCACGCCCAAAAGATCGACCTTGGCCATGATGCGAAACAGCTCGGCGCCGCCGCGGCTCGAACCGTTGCCGCTGCCGAAGCTGAGCTTGCCCGGCTGTTTGCGCGCGAGCGCAATCAGCTCGCCGATGGTCTTCGCTGACAATTCATTCTTCACCATCACCACCTGGGCGCCGAGCGACAGGCCGGAGACTGGCGCAAAGCTCTTCACCGGATCGTAGGGCAGCGACTTGTAGACATGGATGTTGATCGCCTGCGTGGTCTGCGTCGTGATGAACAGCGTGTAGCCGTCGGGCGCCGATGTCGCCGCGGCCTGCCCGCCGATCTGGCCCTCGGCGCCGGGCTTGTTGTCGATCACCACCGCCTGGCCGGTGCGGCTGGCGATCTCCGCGCCCACCGTGCGCGCCACGATGTCGGTCGCCGTTCCCGGCCCGAACGGCACCACGATGCGGATCGGCTTGGACGGATAATCCTGCGCCGCGGCCGGCATCGCCAGCGCCACCGCCATTCCGGCCAGCAAACCGAGCATTCGCATGCGCCTAGCCTACGCCACGCGGCCGTGAGGTGATAGCCGGAGGTCAAAGGGCCGCGGTTCGAGGACGTCTGGCTCGACCGCTGATCTGCCCCGGCATCGCACAACCGTGATGAAGAAGAAGTTGTCATCGCGAGCGAAGCGAGGGACCTTTCCGTTCGCCGTAGAAGATCCCGCGCTTCGCTCGAGATGACAGCGGGCGGGACCGGACGGCAACACACCATCGAGGGAGGAAACGATGAAGCTCTACACGCATCCGGTTTCGACAACGTCGCGTCCGGTGATGCAGTTCATCGCCGACAACAACATTCCGGTCGATATGCAGATCGTCGACATATTGAAGGGCGAGCACCATCAGCCCGCCTACAGCGACATCAATCCCAGCCGCCTGATCCCGATGCTCGAGGATGGCGACTTCCGGCTCACCGAGAGTGCGGCGATCCTGCGCTATCTCGCGGAAAAGACCGGCTCGCCCGCGTACCCCAAGGACCTCAAGCAACGCGCCAAGGTCAACGAGGTGATGGACTGGTTCAACTCCAACTTCTACCGCGACTGGGGCTATGGCCTGATCTATCCGCAGCTCTTCCCCCATCTCAAGCGCGAGGATGCCAAGGTGCAGGAAGGCGTGATCGCCTGGGGCAAGGAAAAATCCAAGGAATGGCTAAAAGTCTTGAACGACCACTTCATCGGCCCCAAGAACCAGTACCTGTGCGGTAGCGAGATCACCATCGCGGATTACTTCGGCGCCGCGCTCGTGACCGCAGGCGAGCTTGTGCATTGCAATCTCTCGGCCTATCCCAATGTCGAACGCTGGCTCGCCAACGTCAAAAAGCGGCCGAGCTACGCCAAGATCTACGAAACCTTCAACGGCTTCTGCGCCTCGACCAAGGGCCAGCCCTGGCAGGCGATCTGAAACAGGAGATCCCGATGATCAAGGGTCTGCATCACAACGCCTATCGCTGCCGCGATTCCGAGGAGACGCGGCGCTTCTACGAGGACTTCCTCGGCCTGCCGCTGGTGCATACGCTCAAGATCGAGGAGACCATGACCGGCCGCAAGACCGGCGCCGGCGTGCTGCACACCTTCTTCCAGCTCGACGACGGCTCGTGCCTCGCCTTCTTCGAGGCGCCCGACATGCCGTTCGAGTTCAAGGACCAGCACGACTTCGACCTGCACATCGCGCTCGAGGTCGAGCCCGAGGCGCTCGACACGATGTTCGCCAAGGGCAAGGCCGAGGGCCGCGAGGTGCGCGGCGTGAGCGATCACAAGTTCATCCGCTCGATCTATTTCCGCGACCCCAACGGCTATGTCATCGAACTGACGGCCAAGGTCCCGGGCAAGGAAAGCGCGATGGATCCCGGGAAGAACCATGCCCGCGACATGCTGAAGGCGTGGCAGGCCGCCAAGCGCCAACCGGCGACGGTGGCGTAACGACCAAGAAACGACGGAGGAGACGATGAAGCGTGGGGCATGGGCGGCGTTGGCCGCCCTTTTGGGCGTTGTCGCGTTTTCGTCGTCCTCCGTCGCGGCCGACCCGCCGCAATTCCAGGTCGATCCGTTCTGGCCCAAGCCCCTGCCCAACAACTGGATCTTGGGTCAGGCGGCGAGCGTCGCCACGGATTCGAATGACCACGTCTGGGTCCTGCAGCGTCCGCGCTCTCTCACCGAGGATGAGAAAGGCGCCACGCTCAATCCGCCGCGCAACAAGTGCTGCGCGCCGGCGCCGTCGGTCATGGAGTTCGACGCCGACGGCAATTTCATCCAGGGTCGGGGCAGCCCCGACACCAAGCCGTGGGTCACCAACGAGCACGGCATCCACGTCGATCGCAAGGGCTTCGTCTGGATCGCCGGCAACGCCGAGACCGACAGCGCCATCTTCAAGTACACCAAGGACGGCAAGCTGGTCTTGACGATCGGCAAGCCCGGCCCGACCGGCGGCAGCAACGACAAGACCCTGTTCGGCCGGCCCGCCGATATCCAGGTCGACGAGGGCGCGAACGAAGTCTACGTCGCCGACGGCTACGGCAACCGTCGGGTCATCGTGGTCGATTCGGAGACCGGCGCCTACAAGCGCCACTGGGGCGCCTACGGCAAGACGCCGTCGGACGACAAGACGCCGAAGTACGATCCGGCGGCGCCGGTCTCCCAGCAGTTCGCCAATCCCGTGCATTGCGCCAAGGTCTCGCGCGACGGCTTGGTCTATGTCTGCGACCGCACCAACAACCGCATCCAGGTGTTCAAGAAGGACGGCAGCTTCGTCACCGAGTGGTTCTACGAGAAGTCCACGCTCGGCGCCGGCGCGGTGTGGGACCTCAACTTCTGGCCCGACGCCAACCAGACCTGGCTGTTCAACATCGACGGCGAGAACAACCTTTTGCGCATCCTGCGCCGCAGCGACGGCGCCGTGGTCGGCGGCTTCGGCCGCTCCGGCCGCAATGCCGGCCAATTCCACTGGGTCCACAGCATCGCCGTCGATTCCAAGGGCAACATCTACACGGGCGAAGTCGACACCGGCAAACGCGTGCAGAAGTTCAAGCCGACCAGCGGCCCGCCTCAGTGACAGCTGCGCGAAGGACGGGCTCCTCTAATTCGACGGCCGCGGCTGGTTCAGCTGGTTGAGCGACGGCAGCCGCAAGGCGATCTTTGCGGCTTCCAATTGGGCGTTGAGTTCGAGCCTGATCGCGGTGCCGGCGCGGGCATATTCAGCCCACGAGATCTGGTAGCTCACCAGCTTTGCTATGTTGGCGTCCGCCTTAGCCGCCGCGGCGTTGTAGCGCGCCGGCAACGAAGGATGCGTCCTGCCGGCGATCTCGAGCTCGACCTCCTGACACGGGCGGAGATAATCCTGGTGGAACGTCGTCATCTGGGTGGCTTCGGTCGGCGTTGCCTTGTTGCCGTTCGAGCTACCTTGAAGCTTGGACTGCAACGCCTGAAATTCGGGACTGGCCAAAGCCCGGGCCCCACACGCGTCACGTTCGGCATCCAGATGTGACCAGTCCTTTTCATCATTGGCGCAGGCCGCCAAGCCCGCCATGAGCGCGCAAATAGCAATGGATCGCATGAAACAGCCTCCTGTCAGGAACGAGACGACTGTTCCCTGACTTTTGTTACACGAGGCTGCTGAAGGCCGGAGAGCTGCTATCCCAAGCGCCGCCGATAGAGCGCGATCAGACGTTCCCAGTGCCGCTCGGCGGCCGGCCTGTCGTAGCACCAGCGTTGCGGGAAGGCGAAGCCGTGATGGACGCCGGGCTGGATCTCGAGCTCGCCCGGATTGCCCGACTTGTCGAACAGTGCCTTCAACTTCTTCACCATGTCCGGTGGCGCGAGCTCGTCGTGCTCGGCGCAAGAGATGTAGAGCTCGCCCTTGGCCTTGCCGAGGGTGAGGTGCGGGCTTTCGACCGCGTCGCTCACCAGCCAGGTGCCGTAGAATGACGCCGCGGCGGCGACGCGGTCGGGAAAGCGCGCGGCGGCGGCGAGCGCATAGGGGCCGCTCATGCAATAGCCGTGGGCGCCGACCGGGCCTTTCTTGGATTCCTTCTGGCTGTCGGCGAAGGCGATCAGGGCGGCGACGTCGTCCATCATCGGCGGGATCGTCATCTTGGTGCGCACCGCGCGCATGCGTGCCTGCTCGGCGCTGCCCTTCGTCAGCACATCAGGCCCGTACTTGGTGTCCTTGCCGGCGCGGTAATAGAGGTTGGGCAGCAGCACGTAATAGCCCACCGTCGCCAGCCGACGGGCCATGTCCAAAAGCTCCTCGCGGATGCCGGGCGCGTCCATCAGGAACAGCACCGGCGGACAGGAACTGCGTTCCGGATGGCAGACGAAGGTTTCGACAGCGCCGTCCTTGGTCGGGATGTCCAGAGTCTTCTCGATCATGCCCCTGCTCCTCGTGCTTTGCGGCCATGCCAGCACCTTGCTAGGCTGGGCTCAATAACAAAACCTAGGGAGTGAAACGATGAGGCGCCTTGTATTCTGCGGCGCGGCTTTGGCCCTTGCGGCGTGGGCCGCGCCCGCGCCGGCCCAGCAATTGACCGACGGCGTGGTGAAGCTGGGCGTGCTCACCGACATGTCGAGCCTCTACTCCGACATCAACGGCATCGGCGCCGTCGTTGCCGTGCAGATGGCGATCGACGAATTCGGCGGCAGCATCGGCGGCAAGAAGATCGAGATCGTCCAGGCCGACGTGCAGAACAAAGCCGACGTGGCCGCGACCGTCGCCGGGCGCTGGTTCGACACCGAGCAGGTCGACGTCATCCTGGGCACCGGCGCGTCGTCCGCGTCGATCGCCACCTCGCGCGTCGCCAACGACAAGAAGAAGATCTATCTCGCGACCGATCCCGCCTCGTCCGATCTCACCGGCAAGCTGTGCAACGCCTACACCGTGCACTGGACCTACGATACCTTCGCCCTCGCCAACGGCACCGGTTCGGCCGTCGTCAAGGCCGGCGGCAAGAGCTGGTTCTTCCTCACCGCCGACTATGCCTTCGGCTACGCGCTGCAGCGCGACGTCGCGGCGGTCGTCACCAAGGCCGGCGGCACGGTGCTGGGCGAGGTCAGGCATCCGATCAACACCAACGACTTCTCGTCGTTCCTGCTGCAGGCGCAGTCGTCCAAGGCGCAGATCATCGGTCTGGCCAACGCCGGCGGCGACACCATCAACTCGATCAAGCAGGCGTCCGAATTCGGCATCGTCAAGGGCGGCCAGAAGCTCGCCGGCCTGCTGGTGTTCATCTCCGACGTGCACTCGCTCGGCCTCGAGCGCGCCCAGGGCCTCAGCCTCACCGAGGCCTTCTACTGGGACCTCAACGACAAGACCCGAGCCTTCTCCAAGCGCTTCGCCGTCAAGAACAACGGCAAGATGCCGACCAGCATCCAGGCGGGCTTCTATTCCGCCGCGCTGCAGTACCTCAATGCCGTCAAGGCGGCCGGCACCGACCAGAGCGAGGCGGTGATGGCCAAGCTCAAGGAGATCAAGTGGGACGATCCGGTCTTCGGGCTGAGCTACATCCGTGCCGACGGCCGCAAGATGCACAACATGTATCTGTTCGAGGTCAAGAAGCCGTCCGAGTCGAAGGGCGCCTACGACTACTACAAGCTGATCTCGACGATGTCCGCCGAGGAAGCGTTCCGTCCGATGGACCAGGGCGAGTGCCCGCTGGTCGCCAAGAAGAGCTGAAACCCGGAGACCCATCATGGCTGAGCAGTCGAACATCTACGCAGGCGTTGCCGGCTATTTCGGCAAGCCCGACCATCCCGGCAAGGTCGGAGTCTTCCGGCGCGCCGCCGGCAACGGCAACTGGCAGCACGTGCTGGGCAACGTGCAGGCCTTCACCGTCTTCGTGCATCCCAAGGATCCCGAGACCGTGTTCGCCGGCACCAACGACGGCGTGTGGCGCAGCACCGACCGCGGCGCCACCTTCCGGCGCACCGGCTTCCCCGACGCCAACAAGCAAGTCTGGTGCTTCATGGTCGACAGCCGCGATGCCAGGCGGATCTTCGCCGGGGCCTCGCCGATCGACGTCTATCGCAGCGACGATTCGGGCGCGAACTGGCGCAAGCTGCCGACGCCGGTCATCGCCAGCCACTGCAAGGGCCCGTTCGCGTCGCGCGTGATGCGCTTCGCCCAGCACCCAAGCAGGCCGGACGAGATCTACGCTGCCCTGGAAATCAACGGCGTGATGCGCAGCACCGACGGCGGCGAGACCTGGCAGGATTGCAGCGCGGGCCTGATCAAGCTCGCCGAGCTGCCGCAGCTCAAGAGCAAGATCGTGAGCGACACCACGGCCGAGGGCATGCTCGACGGCCATGCCGTCACCATCAACCCGGCCGATCCCGACGCCGCGATCGTGGCGCTGCGCATGGGCCTGTTCCGCACCAAGGACGGCGGCAAGAGCTGGCAGGACATGGAGGTCGGCCGCTTCTCGCCCACCACCTACGGCCGCGACGTAAAAGCCTCGCCGACCGAGCCCAACACGCTCTACGCCGCGCTCTCGGTCGCGGCCGCGAGCCACGATGGCGGGCTCTACCGCAGCGCCGACGGCGGGCAAAGCTGGCAGCGCTTCGACAAGGTGCAAGTGCATGGCACCATCATGTCGATCGGCCTGCACCATAGCGATCCCGCTCAGGTCTATATCGGCGCGCGCTACGACGGCGAGATCTTCGGCACCCAGGATGCCGGCCGGACCTGGCAGGCCATGCCGCTGCCCGGCGAGGTCCAGCACATCTACTCGGTGGCTTGCGGCTAGACGCGTTGCTGCCTTAAAGGTCCCTCGGGCTCCGCCCTCGGGATGACAGGGGCTGCGAACGACACACCCGCTGTCATCCCGAGCGCAGCGAGGGACCTTTCTTGATGACCAAACCCAACTCTTCTCGCCGAACGTTCCTCATGGCCGGCGCCGCGCTTGCCGGGACGGCGGTCGTAGGCAATGTCGCAAACGCCCAGCCGGCCCGCATCACCGGTGGCAGCGAGTCATCCTTTCCTTCGGCCGACGCGCCGGGCTCGACCGACGGCGGCTACAATATCCTGTTCATCCTGACCGACCAGGAGCGGTACATGGGCCCGACCTGGCCCTTCCCGTTGCCTGGCCATGAGCGCCTGCGCCGCACGGGAACCTTCTTCGAGAACCATCACATTGCGGCCGACATGTGCTCGGCCTCGCGCGCCGTGGTCTATACCGGCCTGCACATGCCCCACAACGGCATCTTCGACAATGCCGGCGTGCCCTACATGAAGAGCCTCGATGCCAAGCTGCCGACCATCGGCAAGATCCTGCGCAAGCTCGGCTACTACCCCGCCTACAAGGGCAAGTGGCATCTGAACACGGCGATGGCCGACGAGAACCATCCCGACCACATCAAGGCGCTGTTCGAATCGCTGATGGATCGCGACTACGGCTTCTACGACTACACGGGCACCGGCGACTACATCGAGGAAGCCCTGGGCGGCTATCAGTACGACGAGCTCACCTCGGCACAGGCGATGCAATGGCTGAAGGCCAAGGGCCGACCGATGACCGACAGGCGTCAGCCGTGGTACCTGGCGGTCAACCTCGTCAATCCGCACGACATAATGTGGTTCAACACCGACCTGCCCGGCCAGCCGGTGCAGGCCAGGGACGCCAAGCTCAAGATCGCCTTCGAGCCCAACGACACCGTCTACAAGCAGGAATGGAACGACATCCCTCTGCAGAGCACGTGGCGGCAATCGCTCGACGGACCGGGCCGGGTCGCCGCCCATCGCCTGTATCACGAGGCCAACGGCTACATCACCGGCCTCATCCCCAATGACGAATGGCGGATGCGCAAACACCAGAACTACTACTTCAACGCCATCCGCGACGTCGATCGGCAGGTCGTCCAGATCCTCGACCAGCTCGACCGGCTGGGATTGACCGAACAGACCATCGTCATCTTCACCTCCGACCACGGCGAACTGCTCGGTTCGCACGGCGGCCTGGTGAGCAAGGGCACGACGGCCTACCGTCAGCAGAACCATGTGCCCTTGCTGGTCGTCCACCCGGAGATTGCGGGCGGCCAGCGATGGAAACGACATCGCATCTCGACTTCGTGCCCACCATCGTGGCCATGACCGGCAAGGCCACTGCGCCGGTAGCCGACGTCATGGCGCGCATGAAGGGCAAGGATCTCACGCCGTTGCTCAAGCAACCGGTCAATCCGGAATTCAGCCGCGCCCGGGGTGGCGTGCTGTTCTGCTACAGCCAGCTTATGGTGCACGAACCGAAGTTCACGAAGTTCCTGTTCGAGACGGTGCACAACAAGTCGATCGCCAGGAACGACCTGTTCAAGACGATCGAGTCCTTTCCCATGGACTGGTCGTTGCGCGTGGCGATCAGAAGCATCACCGACGGACGCTACACTTTCAGCCGCTACTTCTCATTCCGTGGTTTCAATACGCCGACGACGCTGGAGGACCTGCGTGTCAAGAACGACCTCGAGCTCTACGATCTGCGCGCCGATCCCGACGAGGTCGTCAACCTGGCCTACGACTTCGACGCCAATCGCGACCTGATCGCCGCGATGAACGCCAAGCTGAACGGCCTCATCGCCAACGAGATCGGCGTCGATGACGGCAGCTTCCTGCCGCTCAAGGACTGGATCGACTGGGACAAGGCCGGACCGGCGAGCGTCAATCTCTGAAGCACTGGCTGAGAGCGCGCAGCCAGATCGCGACGGCTGTCGCGCCGCCTCGCGGGCCGCCCGACTCTACTCCGTCTGCGCCATCGCCTCGGTGCCGTGCCCTCCCAAGGCCTGCGCCACCGAGGCGACGCTGCGCTGGCGGCCGGTATCGATCTTCACTGTCGCGGTCATGCCGGCGCGGATCGGTGGCTCGCCGACCTGCGGCAGGATCCGCAGCTTCACCGGCAGGCGCTGCACGACCTTGACCCAGTTCCCGCTGGCGTTCTGCGGCGGCAGGATGGCGAACTCCGCGCCGGTTGCCGGGCTCAGGCTTTCGACCACCGCCTCCCAGGTCGTGCCGGGATAGGTGTCGAGCACCACTGTGGCCTTCTGGCCGACCCGCACATAGGTGAGCTCGGTCTCCTTGAAATTGGCCTCGACCCAGGGACGGCTCACCACGACCAGGGCGAACAGCGGCGTCGACGCCTTGACCTGCTCGCCCTGCTGCAGGCGCAAATTCACCACCACGCCGTCGACCGGGGCGCGCACCGTGGTCCGTGCCAGATCGAGCGCGGCGCGCTCGCGCGCGGCGGTCTTGTCGCGCACCATGGGATGCTGGTCGGCAGGCAATTGCGGATCGCCGTTCAGCGCCGACAGCACGCGCTGCAGCTTCTCACGCACCGTCGTCACCCGGTCGGCAGCGGCGCGCGCATCGTTTAGCGATTCGTCGCGCTTGCTCACCGAGGCCACGCCTTTGATCGCCAGCTCCTCCTGGCGCTGCGACTGGCGCAGGAAATAAGCGGCGCGCGCCTCGGCGTCGGCCAGTTCGCTCACCGCCTCGCGCCAGGTGCCGCGCAGGGTTTCGACCTGGCTGCGCGCCGCGTCCAGCTCGGCCTCGGCGCTGTCGAGCGCCAGCCGGAACGGCCGCGCTTCGATGGTGAACAGCGTTTCGCCGGGGGCGACCGTGGCGTGATCGTGTACCGGCACGCGGCGAACCTGGCCGGAGATCTCCGGCGCGATCTGCACGATGTGCGCCTTCACGTAAGCGTTGTCGGTGCTGACATAGCGGCCGCCGGACAGCCACCAGAAGAGGCCGCCGGCGATCGCCACCAGCGGCACCGCCACCAGGAGCACCAGGCGCAGGCCGGTCTGTCCACGCCGGCTCATGGGAGTCCCCCGGCCAGGCTCTGGAGCTTGCCCTTAACCTTGGCCGTCAACTCCGTGTACCGGGTGCGCTCATCGGCCGACAGCGGCGACAGCGCATCGTCGACCGTGGCTTCGGCGATCGCCCACATGTCGGCGTGCACCTTGCGCGCCTCGCCCGTGAGATGGAGCCGGTTGATGCGGCGGTCGCCGGCATCGGCGCGCCGCTCGACCCAGCCGCCCTTTTCCATGCGGTCGATCATGCGGCCGGCGCTGGCCCGGTCGATCTCGAGCATATCGGCCAGCTCGGTCTGGCTCGACCCCGGCCGGCGGTACAACCGCGTCAGCACCAGCCACTGGCCGCGGGTCAGGCCGAGGTCGCGCATGCGCCGGTCGAACACGGTGCGCATCAGGCGCGCCACGTCCGACAGCATGTAGCCGATATATCCGTCGTCTTCAGGGCCCATCTGGGAGGTTGGCTCGCTATTGTTGCCTAGGCTACAATAGTCTTGGCTATGACTTCAAGCACCATCACCGACATTCCGCTCCCTGTCGCCCCGGCGGCGGGTTTCTCGCTCGGCCGGCGGGTGGTGATTCTCGTCATGGTGGTGATGGGGTCGACCCTCTACGCCACCACCCTGCTGATTGCCTCGACGCTGCTGCCGCAGATGCAGGGCGCCATGTCGGCCACCCAGGACGAGATCGCCTGGGCGATGACCTTCAACATCCTGGCGACCGCGGTGGCGACGCCCATGACCGGCTGGCTGGCGGCGCGCTTCGGGCGGCGCGCGACCATGGTGTGGTCGGTGCTGGCCTTCACCGTCACGACCTTCCTGTGCGGCTCGGCCGATTCGCTGGAAGCCCTGATCCTGTGGCGCGTGCTGCAGGGTGCGCTGGGGGCGCCGGTCATCCCGCTGTCGCAGACCATCCTGCTCGACGCCTTTCCCAAGCGCCAGCAGGGGCTGGTGACCTCGATCTTCGGCATGGCCGTCGTCATCGGCCCGGTGATCGGCCCCACCGTGGGCGGCATGCTGGCGGAGATCTATAGCTGGCGCTGGGCCTTCTACATGATCGTGCCGGTCGGGCTGATGTCCTTCGTCGGCCTGCGATTGACGCTGCCGGCGGACCGGCCGACCGGACGCACCTCGCTCGACTGGACGGGCTTCGTGTCGCTCTCCGTCGCCATCGCCTGCGTTCAGCTCGTGCTGTCGCGCGGCCAGCGGCTCGACTGGTTCGAGTCGGGCGAGATCATCGTCGAGACGTTCGTGGCGACGCTGGCCTTCTGGGTCTTCATCGCCCACAGCCTCACCGCCACGCGGCCGTTCCTCAATCTCCGCCTGCTGCTCGACCGCAACTATGCCCTGGGCCTGGTGCTGGTCCTGATCTACGGCATGCTCAACTTCACGCCCATGGTCCTGCTGCCGCCGCTCTTGCAGCAGCACGCCGGGTTTCCCGACGCCCTGATCGGCGAGATCATCGCCGCGCGCGGCGTCGGCGCCGCGATCGGCTTCTTTCTCGCAATCTTCATCGGCCGCATGGATCCCCGGGTCGGACTGATCGGCGGCTTCGCGCTGCAGACGATTTCCGGCCTCTGGCTGATGGGCATCGATCTCAATGTCGATACCGGCACCCTGATGGCCAACAGCCTGGTGCAGGGCATCGCCATCGGCGTCATCTGGGTGCCGCTGACGCTCGCCACCTTCTCCAACATCAGCTCGGCCAATCTCGCCGAGGCGACGGCCGTCTACCATCTGCTGCGCAACATCGGCTCGAGCTTCTTCATCTCGATCTGCGTCGCCGAGATCGTGCGCGCGACCAGCGCCAACTACAGCCGGCTGGTCGAGCTGGTGAACCCCTTCAACCGCACCCTCGCGCTCCCGTGGGTCACCGGCGGGTGGGACACCGAGACGGTCGGCGGGCTGGCCAAGCTCTCGAAGGAGATCGGCCGGCAGGCGGCGATGCTGGGCTACATCAACGCCTTCGGCTTCTACACGCTGTGCTCGGCGCTCGCGATCCCCCTCATCCTCTTCGTCGGCCGCCGCGTCAGGGTGCGGTAGGATAAAGGTCCCTCGCTACGCTCGGGATGACAATGCCTTCGCCATCCACGCAGAGCTTGCACAAGGCGAACGTCTCATTCCAATATCACCGCGTGGCCAGCCGCGATCGCCGAGCAGTTTCGATGGGATTCACGTTAAAGGACGTCCTCCTGGTTCTGAGCGTCTCGCTGCTTTCCCTGTTCGCCCTGGAAGCCCTGACTCGCCTCGTTCTCGACGACGGCATGCTCTACGAACTCGAAATGTGGAAGTATGCCCGCGAGGTCAAGGTCCGCGACCCGCGCCCCGAACTCGGCCATCGCCACCGCCCCAATGCCGAGGCACGGCTGATGGGTGTGACGGTCCGCACCAACTCGTTGGGCTTCCGCTCGCCCGAGATCGGCGAGAAGACCGGCAATGGCACGACGCGCATCGCCTTTGTCGGCGATTCGATCGCGCTCGGCTGGGGCGTGGCCGAACAGGATAGCTTCGCCCATCAAGTCATCGCGGCCCTGCGCGCGGCAGGCTACAAGGTCGACAGCGTCAATCTCGGCGTCGGCAACTACAACACCTCGCAGGAACTGGCGCTGTTCCGCGAGTTCGGTGCGCGCCTGAGGCCCGACATCATCGTTCTGTGCTACTTTCTCAACGACGCCGAACCGATGCCGGATTATCCAGCCAGCGGCTGGCTCGACGAACATTCGGCGGCCTGGGTGGTCTTTCGCTACAGGCTCGATTCGCTGTTTCGCCAGTTCGGCGAGGCGCCCGACTGGAAGCACTATTACCGCGCGCTCTACGATCCGAATGCCGAGGGATGGAAACGCACAAGAACGGCTCTTTCCGGCTTCGCGGACACCGCGCGCGATCTCGGGGCGGAGCTGGTCGTGTTCAACATCCCGGAGCTGCGCGAGCTCAAGCCCTATCCGTTCCCCGACATCACGGCGGCGGTGCGCCAGGTCGTCGAAGAGCAGGGCGTGTCCTTTGTCGACCTGTTGTCCTCGGTCGAGGATCTCGAGGCGTCGAGCCTGTGGGTGACCGTTCCCGATCCCCATCCCAACGGCAAGGCCGCTTCAGCCTTTGCCCGGCGCATGATTCCGGAGCTCACCGCCAGGCTCGACAGACTGTGCCGCCAGCAGGACAAGAACTGCTGATGGCGATCCTGCACGCAAAGAACTTCCTGCTGGTCTTGGTGTCGATCGCATTGAGCGCCATCCTTGCCGAAGGTGCGGTGCGCTACATCGATGGCTACAGGATGTTCGTCGCGCCCCTCAGCGAACCTTCGGGCGCGATGGTCGCCAAGCCCGACGTGATGGACCAGGTGCCGCGCGCCGCCGGCGTCGAGCGGCAATGGTTCTTTACCGATCCGCCCCCCCTGCCCAACCGTCAGCCCGTGCCCGATGACTGGGTGCGCCTCTTTCGCTCGATCGAAGACAATCCCGTCGGAGGCCTGGCGTTCCGACCGCCCGACGTGTTCAGGGCGTGGAACGCGGTTTTCGCCGGCGATCCGTGCAAGCACAAGTCTCTGCACTATGCGCCCGGGCAGCTGTTCGTCTATGAGCCAGCCGACGGCAACCGCTCGCCGCCCTATCGCTTCCTGCCCAACGCCTCGCTGCCCAGCGGATTGGTGACCAACCAGATCGGCTGGCGCGGCGCGCCGATCGAAAGCCCGCGGGGAGACAAGACGGTGCGCATCATGTTCGTCGGCTCTTCGACGGTTGCCGACGCTCCCCACCTGCCCTTTTCCTGGCCGGAGCTGGTCGGGCATTGGCTCAACCAGTGGTCGAGGTCGAAAGGGCTGGGCGTGCGCTTCGAGGTGCTGAATGCCGGGCGAGAAAGCATCGTGTCGAGTGACATCGCCGCCGTGGTGCGCACAGAAGTCTTGGCCCTGCAGCCGGACCTGGTCGTGTACTACGAGGGCGGCAATCAGTTCTGGCTGGCTTCGATCGTGGAAAAGGTGCCATCGGGATCGCCGGTGCGTCCCGCCTACGCGGACGGCGGCCCGTCCTGGCTGCAAGCGGCGGCGCGCAACTCCGCGCTGGCGGCCCGCGTCCAGGCGGCCCTGGTTGCCGCCGCGCGGACGGATCAGGACGGCCGCGAATGGCCAAAGCCCGACTACAAGGTCGTCTGGCCCGCCGGCCTGGACGAGCAGGATCCCGATCTCGCCTATCCGCGCCTGCCGATCAATTTGAACGTTATCCAGCGCGACCTCGATCAGATCCGCAGAGACCTCGCGACCGTGGGCAGCGACTTTGCCCTGAGTTCGTTCCAGTGGCTGGTGAAGGACGGCATGGTGCTCGATCCGATCCGGCACAGATACGTCCTCGAACAGCTCAACATCGCCAACTATCCGTTCCGCTACCGCGACATGGAGCGGCTGGCGGCGTTCCAGAACCGCGTGTTCGCCAAATACGCCAAGATGCACGGCCTGCCCTTCGTCGACATCGCCCGCTACACGCCGTTCGACCCGGACCTCTACATCGATGCCGTCCATACCAACTATGCCGGCACGCGCATGCGCGGCTGGGTGGCGTTCAACCAGCTCCTGCCCACGGTCGAAAAACATCTTGCCGACGGATCGTGGCCGCGTCGGTGGCCGGCGGGCGCGCCGACGACATTGCCGATCTTCACGCCGCGGCGCATCACCTTCGATTGCGGGCAATAGCCAAGCTGGCTCGGCGACCTTCGCCTTCAATCGAATGCCGTCGGACGAGGGTCGTTGCTCCAGTCTGAAATTCTAGCCCAATCCCGGAGAAGCCGGTCACGGCTGGCGACATGAAGGACCTGAAGGTTTTCCAGGTGCACCAGCAGGCTTTTGGCCAAGTCCGCGCTGCGGTCGCTTGCCTCCAGTTCCGCAATGACGCGACGCTGCCGCTCGACACGCCGCGCGCCCTTGGCCACGCGCGCCTGAGCCTGTGCCAGTCGTTCCTTCAGGTTTGTCCTCGACATACAAAGGTAACGCCGGTTCGCTGCTGACGTTTCGCATTTCGTTGCGACCACGCTTGGAGATTGAGGCAGACATCGCCACCCATATCTACGCGGCCTGATCGCCGGCACACACCGTATGTGGAATCGCGCTTGTCGCTGCAACGACAGCGTTTTGCCGGAGTTGACTTGCAGCCGGACGTGAACACCCACCTGACGCAGCCCATGACGTGGGCCTCGCTCGAGAGCTGCCGCGATCCCCGGGAGCATCTCCAGCAGCGATCCCGCGGAGCTTGGCTTCAGCGGCGATCGCCCATTCGCTCATCGATGGCGTCGTGTGTTGGCGCCTGTTCGTCGGCGGCCGGTGAAAAAGCGGCGACGTCAGTGTCCTCTCGCTCTTCCCTATCAGATATCGGCGGCCCCGCATGGCTGATGCTGACCATGCGGGGCCTGACCGCTCGCCTAGGGTTTGGAGTACGGGCGATGGCGGGCGGCTTTCGCTAACCTAGGGCGAGTGCCTGTGTTGTGCGCGAAAGGTTTTTGTGACATCGCGCTTGCGCGCCAACGAATCGATTGCCGCGGACCGGATGCGGTCCTTGGCGCAAGCGCCGGCAATAGAAAGGCCCGCTCGGGATCACCGGGCGGGCCCTCGGCCCCGCCGGTACATCCGCGGTCGGGGACGGTTGGAGCGTCGTGCTCCATCTTGGAAGCCTAGTGCAATGCGCGGCGCCCGTCAGTGACAAGCGCGTGTCCGGCGTTGCCGAGCGCTTGGGATGGCTCAGACGCCGCGCTTGTTGCCCCACGCCAGCACGTGCAGTTGCGGCAACACCGTCGCTTCGAACCAGCGATCGCGTGCGACCTTGTCGACCAGCCAACGAAAGCGCGCGAGCAGGCCCGCGTGATCGACACCGCCGCGTCCGGCCTCGTGAGGTTCACCCGGCGTATGGTTGCCGACCGAGAGGTAGAGCGGCAGCAACGGATAGCGCGCCGCCGCCGCCCGGGCATAGTCGTAATCCGCCTCGTCGAACACAACGATCTTGAGGATCGTCCGCGGACCGCCGGCGGCGGCGGCGAGACAGGCGTCGAAGGCTGCCCAGTCGGTCGACATGCCGGAGGATGGCGGCTTGGGCGAGAGCACAAGCCAGTCGAGGTGGGCGAACCAGTCGTCGTGGACGCTGCCCTGGGTTTCCATCGCGAAGCGGTGCCGCCTTTGCTTGCCCAGGGCGATCAATCGCCCGAGCGGCTGGATCGCCGGATTGCCGCCTGAGATCGTCACCAGGATCGGCTGGCCACCGGTCAACTGGTCGATGCGCTCCACGATCTCCTCGGGCGTCATCGGCAACCAGTCGCGACGGTAGGCGGGCAGCACGGCATAGAGCGTGTCGCACCAGCTGCAACGGAAGTCGCAGCCGCCGGTGCGGACGAAGACGGTTGGCTTGCCGATCAGCGCCCCCTCGCCCTGCACGGTTGGCCCGAAGATCTCTGAAATGAGAATGGCGCTCATGGCGCTCTCGTGCCGCTGTCGGCATTGGCAATCGGCCGATGCGCCATGCTGTAGCGCAACGTGAAGACGCGGCTGAACATCAGCCGCGCGCCCGGGCTGGGGCGACGATCATCTGCTGCTCCTGTTTTGACCGGGTGGCTGCGACCGGACCGGCTCGGCTGGAGCCAGCGTGCCGATTGTGCACCGCTTGAACGGGGCTGGAAACGGTCGATTGGCAGCGTTGTTTCAGCCAACCGGAGGCCGGACCCACTCCGGTGTCAGTCGCCGCGCTTGACGCCGTTGATCATCGCCGCCGGCAGGTTCTCCTTCCATAACCAGCTCATCGTCGCCACGCCGGCCAGGTGCAGGACCACGGCGACGAGCAGCAGATCGGCCAGAAAGGCGTGAAAGGCGTGCACGCGCTCGTCTCCCCAGAAGGCGTCGAGCCGGCTCATCCAGCCGGTCAGGCCGAGCAGCAGCACCAGGATCCACAGCAGCCAGACCATCCAGATGCCGAGCGAGTTGTGGCCGAGCGACCGCGGCGGTTGTCCGCGCAGGGCCAGACGCAGGTAAACCCACGACTGAGAAACCGAGGGGCGAAGGCCGGCCAGGCCGCCGTGCGAGCGGACGACGGCCGCCCAGCCGAGCCGCAACAGCACGACGGCGACGGCGGCGTAGCCCACAAGGCGGTGGGCACGGTCGCCGTCGTCGCGCAACAGATCGACGGCGACCAGCACAGCCAACGCCCAGTGCAGCAGCCGCACGACGACGTCCCACACCTGAACGCGCCGCCGCGGCGTCATGCGCCTACTTTTCGATTTCAGCCTTCACGACATCGAGCGACTTGGTATCGAAGTAGATTTCGACCTTCTTGCCGTCCTTGTTGGTGCCATAGATCTCGTAGCAATTGCCGTCGATCTTGAACTTGGCAATCTTGTAGCCCTGCGCTTCGAGCTTCGCCTTGGCATCGGTTTCGCTCATCCATTCGGCTTTCGGATTGGCCTTGCAGTCGGCCTTGGCCCAAGCCGTCGCCGGGACCGCCATGGCCGCGCTGAGCGCGATTGCGAGAGCGAATTGCTTCATCGAAGGACATCCTTTCCATTGCTGCCTGCATCACAGGCCAAAACCTAGCCGCGAATGCGAATGATTGCCATTCCTAATTACTGCCTCTGACGAGAGACGCCTCTGCCGCACGGGGGCCGCGCGCATTGCGGTCGTTATCCACAAAGGCATGAGCAAAAGAAGATGGTGACCCTCCGCCGGCTGCCATAAGCACGCCCCAGGCCGCGCCCGGAGGGACTTTGTCGAGCAGCCAAGTCGTTCACATCATCGACGATGATGCCGATGTCCTCGAGGCGCTGACATTCCTGCTCACAGCGGCGGGCCTTGCCGTGCAGGTCCACCAGTCGGCGGTGGCGTTCCTGAACGCCAGGCCGAGGGCGCAAGCGGGCTGCATCGTGACCGACATCCGCATGCCCGGAATGGATGGACTGGAACTCCAGCGCAAACTGCGCGCCGACCACGACGACACTCCCGTCATCCTGATGACCGGTCACGCCGACGTTGCCCTGGCGGTCGAGGCCATGAAGGCGGGGGCCTTCAGCTTTTTCGAGAAGCCGTTCGACAACGAAATTCTTCTCGAAGCCATCCAGGCGGCATTGGCTCGCCGGAACGGAGAGAGCGCGCGCAAGCAGCGTTCCGCCGAGGTTCGTCGTCTCCTAAAATACCTGTCGGAACGGGAACGCCAGGTGCTGGACGGGCTGGTGGCCGGCAAGTCGAACAAGACCATCGCCTACGATCTCAGTCTCAGCCCGCGAACGATCGAGGGCTATCGCGCCGGTCTCATGACCAAGCTGGAGGCCGACAGCCTCTCCGCGCTCATCCGCACGGTCCTTGCCGATCCTTCGGCTATTTAGACGAGCGTTTCGCCTTCACCGGGCTTTGCCGTCGGCTTGCCGAGGGCGGTTGCCCAGGCGAGAGCCTCCCGCAGGCTGGACGATCGCACAGGCTTGGAGATCAGGTGCGCGCGCGCTACCGACAGGACCTCGGGACGCAGGCCGGCCACGTAAGCCGTGCAAAAGATGATGGGAACGTCGGCAGCTTCGCGAATTCGACGCGCGGCGGCGAGTCCGTCACCGCCGTCTCCCAGCCGGTAATCCATCAAGATGGCATCCGGCTTCAGCTGCGATGCCGACTCGACAGCGGCCTCCTGGGTTCTGACCGTCGCGCACACCTTCCAGCCCAGCCCGCGGACCGTATCGACAAGCCCCCAAGCGACCATCAACTCATCCTCGACGATCAGCAGCCGCGGTTGCGCGGCAACCGGCGGTCCTCCGGCGGTGGGAGCATTGTGGTGTTCAGCCATCAGACGTGGCGTCTTCCGAGCCATTGACGCTCCAGGCCGCACAAGCCTCAGGCTTTGCAGGTGCGAACAGCCTTCTTGCCAATCCGCATCCTCCCGATTTCTTTCGGCTCCGCAACGCTTTCAGGGCGTCATCACAATTTGAACATTCGACGTGCGCACGGCGATGGCGGCCGTAGCGCTATTGGCGTAGACAGCGCCATGGCCGCCGCGCTCCCGGTCGTCGCGATTGGTGCCTCCGGCGCCGCCGGAATAGGCGATCTGCGGCGCCTGCTTGGGTCTCTCCCGCGGGATATCGCAGCGGCGGTGCTGGTGGTCCTCCACCGGCCGGTCGACCGGATCAGCCATTTGAGAGAGCTGCTGGCCCAAGCGACGGCGCTGCCGGTCGTCATCGCCGCCGACTTCGCCGGGCTCGAGGCGGCAACCTGCTATATCGGCGAGCCCGACCAGCACCTGACCCTGCTGGACAAAAGACTCGCCGGCCTCGTGCCCGCTCACGGCAACAGCCATCGCAACCGCACGATCGACCTTCTCTTCGAATCGGTCGCACGTCACGCTGGGACGAAAGCGATCGGCGTCGTCCTGTCCGGCCTGTCGGACGACGGCTCGCGCGGGCTGGCGGCGATAAGCCATCACGGCGGCCGTGTCATGGTGGTCGAGCCGACCGGACATGGCATGCCGGAGAACGCCATCGCCTACAACGGCCCGATCGACCTGGTCGGCACGCCCGAGCAAATCGCCGGCGCGATCTCTGCCAGCTTGCATCATTGACGGCCGGTGCCGCGGCCCAGGCTGCTGGCGTCCCCAGCGGGATTCGAACCCGCGTCGCCGCCGTGAAAGGGCGGTGTCCTGGGCCTCTAGACGATGGGGACGAGACCGGCAAAGCAGGGCTTCAAGCGCGGCTGCTTTTAGGGGCTGCGGCCCGCGAAATCAAGCGAGCCCGGATCGCCGGAACGGAGCCCGTCGCGGCAGCGGCATCGCCGATATGCTAGCTTGGCGACACTGGACGACAGTTGGCCCAGAGCCTCGGAGGGTTAGATCAAGCGACGCCAGTTCACCACGCTTCTTGGAGGAGCGGCGACGGCGTCGACGGTATGGCCGTCGCTCCTCGGCGCGCAGCAGACCACGAGCCCCGTAATCGGCTTTCTCAACGCCGGCGTGCCCGACCGGTCTGTCCGGATCGTGGCGGCCTTTCGCGAAGGACTGGCGGAAACCGGTTATCTCGAGGGACAAAATCTGACGATCGAATACCGATGGGCAGAGGGCTTCTATGATCGCTTGCCGGCACTGGCCGCCGACCTGATCGGCCGCAAGGTCGACGTGATCGCGGCAACCGGCAGCCCCGCTGCTGCAAGTGCTGCGAAAAAGGCAACCTCGACGATCCCGATCGTCTTCATTGGCGGCGACGATCCGGTCGCCGACGGCCTGGTCGCCAGCCTGGCCCGGCCGGGCGGCAACCTCACGGGCGTCAGCTCCCTGGTCGTCGAGCTCAATCCCAAGCGGTTCGAGCTGCTGCGCGAGCTGGTTCCCCAGGCCAGGGTGATCGGCATGCTCGTCAATCCGAACAATCCGGGGACCGAGCGCGTGACGCGAGATGTGCAGGAAGCGGCGCGCGCGGACGGGGTACAGCTCGTTGTCCTGAAAGCCGGCAGCGAAAGCGAGATCGACACCGCCTTCGCCTCCGTTGTCCAACGGCAAGCCGGGGCGCTCCTCGTCGCGACCGATCCATTCATCAGCGGCCGGAACGAGCAGGTCACGGCGCTGGCGGCACGCCATGGCATCCCGGCGATCTATGGATGGCGGGAATTCACCAGCGCCGGCGGCCTGATCAGCTATGGACCCCGCCGCCCGGCGCTCTATCGGCAGATCGGCGTTTATGCCGGCAAGATCCTCAAGGGCGCCAAGCCTGCCGATCTGCCGGTCCTGCAGCCGGCGATTTTCGAGTTGGTCATCAACACGAAGACGGCGAAAGCACTCGGCCTCGCGGTGCCCCATCGCTGCTCGCCCGCGCCGACGAGCTGATCGAGTGAAGCGACGGGCGTTTGGCGAGATCACGCCAGAACGGAGCCCGTCGCGGCGGCGGCATCGTCGATCTGCAGGCGCACGCTTTCGCGGCCGCCATAGCGGTCGATGCGCAGCGCGCCCGCGACATGCAGCACCGGCCGCGCCGGGTCGAGCAGCGCGGGCCCGAGCGCCGTCTGGCCGGCGCGAAAGGCGATGGCCTCGACTTTGCCGCGCTCGGCGCCGACCAGGCTGCAGCGGACATGGCCCTCGCCGACCGGTTGGGCGTAGTTCACCCGCACGCTGGTGAGCGCGAAGCGTGGCAGCGCATTGCCGGCGCCGAACGGGCCGGCGCGCTCGATCATGCCGACCAGCTCCTGCGTCGCCGCGCCGGGCGCCAGGGCGGCATCGATGCCGAGCTCGCGCACCGCCGGTGCAGCACCGAGCTGCGGCGCGATGCGTTCGTCGAGGAATTTGGCGAGGTCGGGCAGCCGGTCGCGCGCCACGGTGAGGCCGGCGGCCATGGCGTGGCCGCCGCCGTTCACCAGCAGGCCGCTCTGGCGGGCGGCGATCACCGCCGCGCCGAGATCGACGCCCTTCACCGAGCGGCCCGAGCCCTTGCCGAGCTCGCCGTCCATGCCGATCACGAAGGCCGGCCGGCCGTAGCGCTCGACCAGGCGGCTCGCCACGATGCCGATCACGCCGATGTGCCAGCCCTCGCTTTCGATCACCAGCGCCGACGGCAGGCCCTTGCGGTCGGGTCCGTACAGGCCCTCGATGCGGGCGATCGCCTGGTCGAGCACTTCGCGCTCGATGGCGCGGCGCTCGGCGTTGAACTCGTCGAGGCGCAGCGCCAGCGCGCCGACCTCGTGCGGATCGTCGCTCGACAGCAGCCGCGCGCCGAGATCGGCCTGACCGACCCGGCCACCGGCGTTGACGCGCGGCCCCAGCAGGAAGCCCAGGTGATAGGCGCCGGGCGGTTCCCTGAGGCGGGCCACGTCGGCCAGCGCGGCCAGGCCGGCATTGCGCCGCTGCGCCATCACGTGCAGGCCGTGGCGCACCAGCGCGCGGTTGACGCCGGTGAGCGGCACGACATCGCAGACCGTGCCCAGCGCCACGAGGTCGAGCCATTGCCGCAGGTCGGGCTCGGGCCGCGCATCGCCGTACCAGCCCGCCTCGCGCAGCGCGCGGTTGACGCCGACACACAGCAGGAAAGCCACGCCGACCGCCGCCATCTGCTTGTGCGGGCTGGCATCGTCCAGCCGGTTGGGATCGACGACGGCGATCGCGTCGGGCAGTGCGACCTCGGCCTGGTGGTGGTCGATCACGATCAGGTCGAGCCCGGCGCGGCGAGCCTCTGCCAGCGGCTCGAACGCGGTCACGCCGCAATCGACGGTGACCACGACCGACGCGCCCTCCGCCCTGAGTTTCAGCAGGGCCGGCGCGTTGGGGCCGTAACCTTCGCTGCGGCGATCGGGAATGTAGACGCCGATATCGCCGCCGACGCTGCGAAAGAAGCGCAGCAGCAGCGCCGCCGAGGTGGCGCCATCGACGTCGTAGTCGCCGAACACGACGATGCGCTCGCCCGCGCGCACCGCGCGTACCAGCCGCGCCACGGCGGCGTCCATGTCCTTGAGATGCAGCGGGTCAGGCAGGAACTTGCGCAGGGTCGGCTCGAGGAAATCCGCCACGCCGTCGAGCTCGACCTCGCGCGCCGCCAGCAGCCGGCACACCGCGTCGGGCAGGCCATGGCGCTGGGCCATGGCAAGCGCGGTGCGCTCGTCGGCGAGCCGCGCCGCCCAGCGCCGGCCGGTCAGCGAGCGCTCGATGCCGAGGAAGGCGGCGCGTTCGGCGCGGATTGCTGAGGACATGCCGGCACCATAGCCTAGAGGGCTGTGGAGAAAGGTTGGTTTACCGCGTCCGCAACACGGCGATATTGAGCCGGCGGACCAATGCACCGCCGAACTGGAGGGTGAGCGGCACGCTTGCGACCTCGAACTGCACGCTTTGGCGGATGCCGGGACAATCGTGGCGGCTGGTCGAAGCCAGCATCGGCAGCCGCCGGTCGTTCTGCACCGCGTCGATCCAGGCATCGGCCGACAAGGTCACCTGGTAGCGGCCGGCGGAAATCCATTCCAGGGTCACCACGCCGCCCAGCCCGTCGTCGCGGCCGCGCTCGGGCGGCACCATGTAGATCACGCTGCTGACCGGCTGCAGCAGCAGGGCGAAGACGCCGTCCTTGGGCAGCGCCGATTCGCTTTCGACGTCGGCCACGAAGCCGTCGGAGAACAGCTCGCGCTCGCGGTCGACCGGCCAGGCGAAGCGGTCGCAGCCGTCCTCGCCCGCCGCCCCGTTCGCGGCGAGCAGGACCAGGACACAGGCGATCAGCGCGGCCCGCATCGCGCCATGATGATCAAGCCCAGCTCGGCAGACCAGTCTTGATCGTGAAATTGTGATGCGCGGAAATCCAGCGCACCGTGCCGGTCTTCGAGCGCATGACGATCGAATGGGTCTCGGCGCCGTTGGAGAAGCGGCGCACGCCCTTCAGCATCGACCCCGAGGTGACGCCGGTCGCCGCGAACATCACGTCGCCCTTGGCCATATCGGTCATCGAATATTTGCGGTTGAGGTCGGTGATGCCCCATTTGCGCGCGCGGGATTTCTCGTCTTCGTTGCGGAACAGCAGCCGTCCCTGCATCTGCCCGCCGATGGCGCGCAACGCCGCCGCCGCCAGGACGCCTTCCGGCGCGCCGCCCGAGCCCATGTAGATGTCGATGCCCGAATCGCCCGTCGAGGTGGCGATCACGCCCGAGACGTCGCCGTCGCCGATCAGCATGATGCGCGCGCCCGCCTCGCGCACCTTGGCTATGAGGTCGGCATGGCGCGGCCGGTCGAGGATGCAGACCACGAGGTCGGCGACGTCGACCTTCTTGGCCTTGGCGAGGTCGGCCAGGTTCTGCGCCGGTTTCTTGTCGAGATCGACGACGCCGTCGGGCAGGCCGCCGCCGACGGCGATCTTGTCCATGTAGACGTCGGGCGCGTTGAGGAAGCCGCCATGCTCGGCCATCGCCATGACGGCGAGCGCATTGGGCAGGCCCTTGGCGGTGATGGTGGTGCCCTCCAGCGGATCGAGGGCGATGTCGATCTTGGGGCCGCCGATCCCGACTTTCTCGCCGATATAGAGCATCGGCGCCTCGTCGCGCTCGCCCTCGCCGATCACCACGGTGCCTTCGATGGCGAGCGAATTGAGCGTCGTGCGCATGGCGTCGACGGCGGCCTGGTCGGCCTGCTTCTCGTCGCCGCGGCCCATCAGCTTGGAGGCCGCAAGGGCGGCCGCCTCGGTCACGCGCACCGCCTCGAGCGCCAGGTTGCGGTCCATCTTGCCGGTGTTGTTGCCCGTGTCGACCATCGCTTCCTCCGTCGGCGTCTGTGCGCGCCGTCTAAAACGCTTCGATCCTGATCAGGCAGGGCTCCTCGGCCACCGCCTTGAGCTTGGCGATGCGCGCCAGCGCGCGCCGCATCGCCGCCTCTTCCGTCTCATGCGTGGTCAGCACGACCGGCACCTCGCCGGATTGCGAGCGGCCGCGTTGCAGCATCGATTCCAGCGAGATGCGCTCCTGGGCCAGTGCGCCCGACACCGCCGAGATCACGCCCGGCCGGTCCTGCACCATCAGTCGCATATAATAAGCGCCCTGATGGCGGGCCATCGGCGAGATCTTCTTGGTCGCGAGCCGCGCCGCCGGCACGACGAAGGCCGGCATGTGGCGGCCGCGCGCCACGTCGACCAGGTCGGCGACGACGGCCGAGGCGGTCGGCCCCTGCCCCGCGCCGCGACCCTGGAACATGGTGGTGCCGACGAAATCACCCTCGACGACGACGGCGTTGAACACGCCCTCGATATGGGCGATCGGCGCGGCGAGCGGCACCATGCAGGGATGCACCCGCTGCTCGATGCCGTATTTGGTCTCGCGCGCCAGGCCCAGAAGCTTGATGCGAAAGCCCAGCTCCTCGGCGAACTGGATGTCCATCGCGCTGACGTGGCGGATGCCTTCGACATGGACGCCGGCGAAATTCACCTTGGCGCCAAAGGCGGCACCGGTCAGAACGGCAAGCTTGTGGGCGGCGTCGATGCCGTCGACGTCGAAGCTGGGATCGGCCTCGGCGTAGCCCGCCGACTGCGCCTCGGCCAGCACCGCATCGAAGTCGCGGCCGGTCTCGCGCATGGTCGTCAGGATGTAGTTGCAGGTGCCGTTCAGGATGCCGTAGAGGCGGCGCACCCGGTTGCCGACCAAGCCCTCGCGCAGCGCCTTGATGATCGGGATGCCGCCCGCCACCGCCGCCTCGAAGGCGAGGATGGCGCCCTTCTTCTCGGCCAGCGCCGCGAGCTCGGCGCCATGCAGGGCAAGCAGCGCCTTGTTGGCGGTGACGACGTGCTTGCCCGAGCGCAGCGCGGTCTGCACCAGACGGCGGGCGATGCCGCGCGAGCCGCCAATGAGCTCGACCACGACGTCGATGTCGTGCGCCGATGCGAGCGCCAGCGGGTCGGATTCCCAGCGCACGCCGGAAACGTCGATGTCGCGCTTCTTCGCCTTGCGGCGGGCGCTGACCGCGACGAGTTTCAGCGGCCGGCCGCCGCGCAGCGCAAGCAGCCGGCCGTGCTCGGCCAACAGCTTGACGACGCCAGCGCCCACGGTGCCGAGGCCGGCGATGCCGATTCTGAGAGGGGAAGTCATGGCGGGCTGATACGACAGGATGCGCTCAGGCGCGAGCTTTGATCGGCGTGATGTTGTCGCCCACGCCGCGCAGGTAGAGGTCGATGGCGCGGCCGGGATCGGCCATCACCTGGCGGATGTTGCGGATGGCCTGGCGGATGCGATGCTTGTTCTCGACCAGGGCGATGCGCACGTGGGCATCGCCATGCTCGCCGAAGCCGACGCCCGGCGAGACCGCGACATTGGCCTGGCTCAGCAGCAGCTTCGAGAAGGCAAGCGAGCCCAGCTCGGCGAAATCCTTGGGGATCGGCGCCCAGGCGAACATGCTGGCCGACGGCGAGGTCAGCGCCCAGCCGGCGGCGCTCAGCCCCTCGATCAGCACGTCGCGGCGTTCGCGATAGGTGTTGCGCGCCTCGGCGACGCAATCCTGCGGGCCGTTCAGCGCCGCCGTGGCCGCCACCTGGACCGGCGTGAAGGCGCCGTAGTCGAGGTAGGATTTTATGCGCGTCAGTGCCTGGATCAGGGTTTTGTTGCCGGCGGCGAAGCCGATGCGCCAGCCCGCCATCGAATAGGTCTTGCTCATCGAGGTGAACTCGACAGCGACGTCGCGCGCGCCCGGCACCTGCAGCACCGAGGGTGGCGCGGTGCCGTCGAAATAGATCTCGGCGTAGGCCAGGTCGCTCAGGATCCAGATGCCCTGGCGTTTGCAGAAATCGACGATCGCCGCATAGAAATCGAGATCGACCACCTGCGCCGTCGGGTTCGACGGATAGTTCAGCACCAGCGCGATCGGCTTGGGCACCGTGTGGCGCACCGCCCGTTCGAGCGCCGGCAAAAATTCCTCGAGCGACGTGCTGCCCGGCACCGGAATGTGGCGCACCGAGCCGCCGGCGATGATGAAGCCGTAGGGATGGATGGGATAGCTGGGATTGGGCACCAGCACGATGTCGCCCGGCGAGGTGATGGCCTGGGCGAGATTGGCGAGGCCTTCCTTCGAGCCCAGGGTGACGATGATCTCGCTCTCGGCATCGAGCTCGACGCCGAAGCGGCGCGCGTAGTAGGCCGCCTGCGCCTTGCGCAGGCCGGGAATGCCGCGCGACGCCGAGTAGCCATGGGCGCGCGGGTTGGCGGCAGCTTCGGCGAGCTTGGCGACGATATGCGGCGCGGTCGGCAGGTCGGGATTGCCCATGCCGAGATCGATCACGTCCTGGCCGGCACCGCGGGCGCGCGCCTTCATGGCGTTGACCTCGGCGAACACGTAGGGCGGCAGGCGCTTCAGCCGGTGGAATTCCGAATCGTCCATTGCGTGCGGTCCTTGGGCGCTAGGTACGGGGCGGCGCGGCCGGCTGTTCCGATGCGGGTGCGGGCGCCGGCGCAGGCCCGGGCGGCGGGATCGGCGCCGACGTCACGGGTGCGGTCGGCGGCGCCCTGGTTGCCGTCGGCTCGGCGTTGCCCGGCTCGGCCGCCGCCGGCTTGCCGGGCAGCGTCCCGGCGGTCGTCTTGACCGGTGCCTCCTTCGGCTCCTTGGCCTTGGCGTCGCGCTCCTCGGCCTCGCGTTTGAGGCGCGCCTCGCGTTCCTTGGCATCGCGCTCGTTAGCTTCCTTTTCGATCGCCTCCTTCTGCGCCTTCTGGCCGCCCTTGGCCGGCACGATCGAGCCGATCTGGTGCGTGGCCGCCGGGTCGGTGGCGACGACGCCTGACTCGTGCTGCTGGCCCGGATTGGCCGAGGGCAGCGCGCCGCTGGCGGGGACCTTGCGATCGACACCGGGCCGCGCCTTCTGGCTGTCGGAGGGCGAGCCGCCGCCGAACCAGCCGCAGCCCGACAACAGCGCCAGGGCCGACACGCCAAGCATGCCAAGCCACAGCCGGCCGTTGCCGATCAGGTCCCGTTGTCGCCGCATCGTCGCCACCCGCTGGTAAATTTGACCCGTCTGTTATCGCAGCCTACCTATGAAGGCTACTGGCAGCCTGGAACGACAAACACTAGGTATAGTACCGGGACGCCGAAAGTATCGCAAGAAACGCCGCAAAGGCAATGATTCGGAAGGGGAAACGCATGTCGGAGACGCCGGCCCCAACTGCCATTTCGGGACTGTCGGCGGCCGAGTCCGAAAGGATGCAGGCCGCGCTCAAGGACATCGCCGAGCGCAGCCAGAAGCTGTTGAAGGATTTCGCCGAGCGCTATCAGGCCAACGGGCCGCAGCCCGCCGATTCCATGCACCTCACACGGACCTTCATGGACTTCACCGCCAAGATGCTGGCCGACCCCAACCGGCTGGTTCAGGCGCAGGTCGAGCTGTGGCAGCAGTACATGAAGCTGTGGCAGGCCACCGCGCAACGCATGATGGGCCAGCCGGTCGAGCCGCTGGTCGAGCCGGCCAAGGGCGACAAGCGCTTCGCCGATCCGGCGTGGAAGGACGAGGTCGTCTTCGACTACCTCAAGCAGTCCTATCTGCTCACCGCGCGCTGGCTGCAGGGCACCGTCAAGCACGTCGAGGGCGTCGACGACAAGACCGCGCAGAAGATCGACTTCTACACCCGCCAGTTCGTCGACGCGCTGTCGCCGTCGAACTTCGTACTCACCAATCCGCAGGTGCTCAAGGCCACGGTCGAGTCCAAGGGCGAGAACCTGGTGAAGGGCCTGCAGAACCTCTTGACCGACCTCGAGCGCGGCAAGGGCCAGCTCGCCATCCGCCAGACCGACATGACCGCCTTCAAGGTCGGCGAGAACGTCGCCACCTCGCCCGGCAAGGTGGTCTACCAGAACCGGGTGATGCAGCTCCTGCAGTACGCGCCGGCCACGGCCGAGGTCTACACGATGCCGCTCTTGATCGTGCCGCCGTGGATCAACAAGTTCTACATCCTCGACCTCAAGCCGGAGAACTCGTTCATCAAGTGGGCGACCGAGCAGGGCTACACGGTGTTCGTGATCTCCTGGGTCAATCCCGACGAGCAGCTCAGCAAGCTCGCCTTCGAGGACTATATAAAGCTGGGCCCGCTCGCCGCCCTCGACGCCATCGCGAAGGCGACCGGCGAGCGCCGCGTCTCGGCGATCGGCTACTGCATCGGCGGCACCTTGATGGCGACGACGCTGGCCTACATGGCGGCGCGCGGCGACGAGCGGATCGCCGCCTGCACCTTCTTCACCGCCCAGGTCGACTTCACCGAACCGGGCGAGCTCGGCGTGTTCATCGACGAGGACCAGCTGGCCAGCGTCGAGGCGCTGATGAGCAAGAAGGGTTATCTCGAAGGCAGCGACATGGCGACGACCTTCAACATGCTGCGCGCCAACGACCTGATCTGGTCGTTCGTCGTCAACAACTACCTGATGGGCAAGGACCCCTTCCCGTTCGACCTGCTGTTCTGGAACGCCGACGCCACGCGCATGCCGGCGGC
>Ga0070698_100000273_pt1 | contig 52461 bp, 38 predicted proteins | sample KBSK1502metaG_FD_65477 | JGI IMG/M metagenome (GOLD analysis project Ga0070698, IMG submission 65477) | Corn, switchgrass and miscanthus rhizosphere microbial communities from Kellogg Biological Station, Michigan, USA - KBS K1-50-2 metaG | ecosystem: Host-associated > Plants > Roots >...
ACGAAGCGCACGACAGGGCCGGCGATGGCGGTCACGAGCGTCGAGGGCACGACGGCAGGCTCGATCCTCGGCACGCCCGGCTACATGTCGCCGGAGCAAGCGCGCGGCGAAGAGGCTGGTCCGAAGGCGGATGTCTACGCGCTCGGCGCGATCTTGTTCGAGATCCTCGCTGGCGAGCCGCTGCATCCGCGCGGTGAAGCGGCGCTCGGCAGCACGCTGACGAGCCCGCAGGTCGCACCGGCGCGGCGTGCGAGCGAGCGCACGATTCCACCCGAGCTCGACGCGGTCTGCTACGACGCGCTCGCCGAGCACGCTGACGAACGGCCGAGCGCGCGCGAGCTTGCCGACCGCGTGCAGGCGTACCTCGATGGCGATCGCGACCTCGAGCGCCGGCGTGCGCTCGCCGACGAGCAGCTCGAGTCTGCGCGCGATGCACTCGCGTCGAATAGCGAAGACGGACGCGCGAGCGCCATGCGTCGCGCGGGCCGCGCCCTCGCACTCGATCCCGAATCGAAAGCGGCAGCCGAGCTCGTCTCGACGCTGCTGCTCGAACCGCCGGCGGAGGATCGCATGCCGCCCGATCTTCAAGACTATCTCGTGCACGAGGAGCGCGCGTTCAACTCCGCGCGCAGTCGCCAGGGCGCGCTGACGTATCTATCGCTGTTCGTGCTGTGGGCGTTCGTGCCGTTTCTCGAGATCAAGTCCTGGAGCACTCTGCTCGGTTTTTACGCGCTGCTCACGCTCGGCGCCGCCGTGTCGTGGCGCAACTCCAAACGCGGTCGCACGAGCTTGCCGGTCACGTTCGTGATCAACGCGATGGTCGCGCTGATGTTCACGCGCGTGCTCGGTCCGTTCGTACTGACGCCGATCGTCATCTGCGCGTGCCTGATGCAGATCGCGGCGATGCAATACGCGAATCAACGTCTGTGGCTCGTGCTCGCGTGGACTTCCGTCGCGGCCTTCGGACCGTTCTTGCTCGAATGGTTCGATGCGATCAACGCGAGCTACGAAGTGCGCGGCGGCGCGCTGATCTCGATGTCTGACATGTTCGTCGTCAATAACGAGGGCATCCTCGTCGCGACGAACACTCTGTTCCTGCTCGCCGCTGCCGCCGTCGCGATCTTTCTCAGTCGTCGACGGATCTCGGCGCAAAAGCAGCTGCAGGTCCAAGCGTGGCATTTACGCCAGCTGTTGCCGTCGGCGCGGCATAGCCGGCTACGATAGCCGCATGAAGCGTTCGGGCGACGATCCGACGACTACACCCGATCAACCGACGCTGCCGGCACAACGCGAATCGCGGCCGGTGGCATTGCAGGATCTGCCCGGCTACGAGCTCGGCGATGTGATCGGCCGTGGCGGGATGGGCGAGGTTGTCGTCGCGTTCGATCGCGATATGGAGCGCGAGGTCGCGCTCAAGCGCATGCGCGCGAAACCAACGGACGACATGATCAAACGGTTTCGGCGCGAGGCGAAGGTGCAGGCGCGCCTGGATCATCCAGCGATCGTGCCCGTGCACGAGCTCGGCACCGATGCCGCCGGCAATCCGTATTTCACGATGAAGCGGCTCGTCGGGAATAACCTAGCGGAGGCGCTCGCGAAGGCTGAGCCGATGCAGCGCCTGCTGCGCGCGTTCGTCGATGTCTGCTTCGCGATCGAGCTCGCGCACGAGCGCGGCATCGTGCATCGCGATCTGAAGCCGTCGAACGTGATGCTCGGCAACTACGGCGATGTCTACGTGATCGATTGGGGCGTCGCGCGCATCCTCGACAACCGGCGCACGTCGTCGATGATGGCGGCCGTCGCCGACACACTCGCGCCAGATCATACGGCAGCCGGCGTCGTGCTCGGCACGCCGGGCTACATGGCGCCGGAGCAACTCAAGGGACTCGACGTCGGCCCCGCCGCCGATGTGTACTCGCTCGGCGCGATCCTGTTCGAGATCCTCGCCGGCGAGCCGCTGCATCCGCATGGCCGCGAAGCGTTCGCGAGCACGTTCGCGCGGCCGACCGATTCGCCGGCGCGCCGCCGCCCGGATCGCGCGATCGCGCCCGAGCTCGATACGCTCACGGTCGCGGCGCTCGCCGAGGAGCCAGGCGAGCGGCCGACAGCGCGCGAGCTCGCCGAACGCGTCGAGAATTACCTCGATGGCGATCGCGATCTCGAGCACCGCCGCGCGCTCGCGATGGAGCAGCTCGCACTCGCGCGCGCTGCGCTCGCGGATCCTGCGCGCCACGTGGAAGCAGGGCAGGCGGCGACGCGCGCGCTCGCGCTCGATCCGGAATCGGCGGAAGCGGCGCGCCTCGTCGCAGAGATGATCTTGAAGCCGCCGCGCGAGCTGCCAAAGCAGCTCGTCGAGTCACTCGATGCATCGGAGCGCGAGCTCAACATGCAGCGCAGCCGGCTCGCGATGTTCGCGTTCTTGTCGATCTACACGTTTCTGCCCGTGTTCATGATCTTCCAGAGCGTGAAGGATTGGTTTCAGCTCACGCTCGTGTTCGCAGCGGCGACGGTCATGGCGGCATTGGCCTGGCACAACGGCAAGACAGGCCGCACGCCATCGTGGGTGCTCTTGCTCGGCAACTTCACGCTGTCGTTCATGTTCATGCGGCTAACCGGGACGTTCATTCTCAGCGCGGCGCTCGTGTGCGGCCAATCGCTGTCGCTCGCGTCGCGCGGGCAGATCGCGCACCGACCGTGGGCGCTGATCATGTGGATCGTTCTGACGCTCAGTGTGCCCGTCTTGCTCGAGTACTTCGGCGTCATCGAGCGCACGTGGTGGATGTCGGAGCAAGGCATCACGAGTCGCGGCGTCGTCATCCGCACCGTGCGCGACCTCGACGTGCTGTTCTTGACGATCGGCCAGATCGCGCTGGCGGTCGTCGTCGGCGTGTACTCGCTATCGACGACGCGCGCTCGTGAAGATGCGCAGCGCCGCGCGCACATCCAGGCGTGGCACCTGCAGCAGCTCATCCCGCGCGGTCGCGCGACCTCAATCGGGTAGAAGCGGATCGTCTTTATCGCGGAACAGGCGCATGCGGACGCGCTCGTGCTGGCGCTGCTTGTACGCCTCGTGGCTCGACGCACCCGATTCGTTGCGTTGCGCGGTCATCTTGTCGCAGACCTGAAACTCGGTGAGCACGAAGACGACATGCGACAGATCCGCGCCGATCATCTCGGCCTTCGGGATCAGCCGCTCGAGGCGCAGCGGCAAGTCGGCGACGAAGTTGATGATGCGGTACTCGGGGCCGGAGAACTCGTTGAACGGCAGCTCCGTCGGAATCGATTCGCTCGACGTGCGCTCCGCCGCCAGCACCTGGCGCAGATCGACGAGCTGGTTCACCGACTCACCGGGCACGACGTAGTTGAACGGGATGAGCTGGCGCGCGAGGGTCGCAAGCATCGGCACGATGTCCTGCCGCTGCGGGACGATCAATCGAAAGCGCAGCTTGTCGTAGATGCTCGCGGCGAGTGTCGATTTTTTCGCGAGCAGCTTCGTGATCTGCGAGTCGCGCGGCTTTCGACTCCACTCGAATTCGGTCAGCGGTGCACCGGCGGCGCGCAGCTGCTCGACAACCTGCAACACCTTGAGCTCGATCTCGCGGAACACGACTTCGTCGGAGACCGATACTTTGAGCAGCGCCTGGCGGCCGTTGATGTGATGGATGATGTGCATCACCTTGAGCACGACGCAGGCCCACTTCTGGTGCGGGCCGGTGCTCGAGGCGACGAGAAACAAATCGCGTGCCGGCAGATCCGCGGCGACTTCATCGGGAATCGCCATCGCAAAGGCGCGCGCGAGGTAATCGACGGCATCGCTGCGAATGTCTTCGAAGCGCTCCATCTCCGGTTCCGACTCGGGATTGAACTCGTTGAGCCGGAGAAAGCGATCGACCTCGGCGTGATCGGCGAACGAGAGCCGATGCCAGTCGATCACCGAGTCGCCGCGCAGCATGAGGCGCACCGAATCCACGTCCGCGAGCGTGAGCTCATCGGCCGCAGGCGGTCGTGCGACACGCGGCAATACAGTGGCCACCAGGGCCACCAGTCTACTATTAACGACCGCGCGTCAACCGAAGAGTGGCCGTGAACAAGCTGACGACGCCGATTCCAGCGATCACGTTACCAATGACAGCGATCATGACAAAAACCTCTTGAACACAACGCAGTGGTCCCTCCGCGTGTTCCGTGATCGTCGCGTGCCTTGTATGTCGGAGTCCAAAAAACAGCCCCACTCCCGGGAACGTTTTTGCTTGCGCTGCAAGCTGCTGGAATTTCTAAAACCTCACCGTCGAGCTGAGGCTCGCCTGGAGGATGTCGCCGCCCGACGAGAACGCGCCGGGGTCCTTTTGCACGACCTCGTGCTTCAGGTGCTGCCAGCCGAGCGCGAGATCGAGATCGATCGGCTGCATGATCACGCGCCCGGGCGGGAAGCGCCACCCGGCGCCGAGCGTCGCGAGTGTGCGCGCACCGTCGGCAAAGCTCGTGATGCCCGTTTGCGGCGGCACGGGTGAGGGCAGGTACGCGGCGCCCGCACGCAGCCGCAGCGCGCCGGTCTTCCACTCGGCGCCGACGCGCGGCGTGACGATGTCCTTGAAGCTCGCCGGTGGCTGCATGGTCGATGCGAGCGGCGGCGCGAGGTCGAGCGCGATCAGCACGCGCACGTCGGGCACGCCGGAACCGAGCGCGCTCCAGCGCTCCCACGCGATGTCGGCGGTGAGCACGAGGTCGTCGGTGGCGTGGACGGCCGCAGCGGCGACCGCGCGCATCGGCGTGAAATAGGAGACCGAGCGCAACGACACGATTGCATCGCCGGTGACGGCGCCGGGCACGCGCGCGTTCGTTCGAAGATCGAGCGCGACGTCGAGCGCGAGCTCGCCGCGGAACGTCGCCGCGAGCTCGACCGCGCGGGCGGGGCGGTACCAGACGCCGACGAACGGCGCCGCGCGTACCGGCAGGCCGACGTCGAGGCTCGCGACGCTTTGCGTCTCGTCGCCGACGGCGCCGACGTCGACCGCGAGCTCCTTCGAGCGCGCATCGGCGATGAGTGATGCGCCGGCGCCGATCGCGACGCGGCCTAGCGACAGCGCCGCGACGGGCTCGACGACGACGCGCTGCGCGGCGGACTCGAAGCGCACGAACTGCGGCTCGCCGACGGGCTTCTGCTCGAGGCGCGAGAGGAACTTGCCCGGCAGGTAGAGCGCGACGCCGGTCGCGAGGTGAAGGTTCGCGATGTCGACGGGAATCGCGAACCCGATCGACGTGCCGTGCGCGTTGCGCACGCCGGCATCGTGATCGTCGAGCTCGAGTCGCTCGTTCGCGAACTGCCAGCCGAGCAGCAGCTCGGGGCGCGCTGCATTCGCCACGCCGGCGGGGTTCGTGTGCGCCGCCTCCGCGCCGGTCGCAGTGGCCGTTCGCGAATTCGCCATCGCAGTTGCCGATGCGCCGAAGCCGAGGTCGTCGAGCGGATCGGCATGCGCTGGAGTCGCGCAGGCCAGAAGCACGATCGCCCACCTCACAAGCTGACTCCCAGCGTGACGCCTCCCGAGACGACCTCACCACCCGACTTCATCGACGGATAGCCGGGGTTCGAGATCTGGGTGCCGTCGAGGTTCGCGTCCTCGTCGCGCAGGCTCGTGAACGGGTCGTACTCGCCGGTGCCGTCGTAGAGCTCTTTGGAGACCTTGCGGGTCGATACGAGCTGGAGCTGGAGGTGCGCGTCGACGCGGATGCGCTTCCAGACGTAGCCCATGCCGAATGCGGCGATGTGCTTCGTGCCGTCGAGGAGGTTTGTTACGCCGCTTTGGCTGCGCGGTACGGCCGCGGTCTCGAGGCCGTAGCCGCCGCGAAACACGAGACCGTCCCCTGCCGATTCGAGACCGGCGCGCACGGTGAAGGTGTCCTCGAACGGCACCAGCGGCGACTCGCCGGGCACGGCCCCGACGACGGGCAGCTGACTGACGACCGTGACGTACGGCCCGGCGTAATCGGACCAGCGCGCGTAACCGAGATCGAGCGAAGCGACGAGCGCGTCGGTCGTGTATGCGACACCCGCGAAGAATTGGTGGGGCGTGAAGCTGCCGGCGGCACGCACGTCGACATCGATCGCCTCGCCCGCGACCATCGTGTGCGCGGTGGCCTGTACCGGGATCTCGAAGCGCTGGCGGTAGACGGCACCGAGCGAGAACGATGGCGACAGCGTGTAGCGGATGCCGGCGATCAGACGCGCGACGGTGGACTGCTGCTCGTCGACGCGCGCATCGATGCCGCCCATCGCGTCGTCGGTCGCCGTGATCGTGCCGCCAAAACCGGCGAGCACGTTGAGCGCCGCGCCGACGGAGAATGCATCGGTGATGCGCGCCGCGGCGCCGGGCAGCACGACGATACGCGAGAGGCGGTCGCCGTAATACGGATAGAACGCTGCGTCGGGCGCGGGCGCGATCACGCGCGCGGCGAGCGTCGGCAATAGGTGCAAGCCGAGGCCGACCGCGATGCGATCGGCGAGTGCACCGCCGAGCGGCACGTGCGCGCGCACGCCGATCTGAAATCCGATCGGATCCGACAGCGATGCGCGCGATGCGTTGATCGACAGGTGCGAGTACGCGGCCAGCGTGCCGAGCACGAGCTCGCCGCCACCGCGCGCGACGAGGCCTGCGGGATCGTAGTAGAGCGCCGACGCGTCGTCGGCCGCGGCGACCCCGCTGTTGGCCTGGCCTGCCCGCCGCGACGTCAGGCCGAAGACTTCGATCGGGTTGGCATGGGCGGTGGCCGTCGCGACCAAGATGGCAAGCGCGAAGTACCGGCAGACCCCCACCGCGCTCGCGTAACACGAAGCGTGGGCGCTAATTAAGATGTTGGCGTGAAATCACACGGTTCGTAGCTTAAGCTCGTGGGGTGGAGGCCGCCGCGGGAACGCGACAACTCGCGCCGGGCACGATGCTCGATGAGAAGTACCGCATCGAGAGTCTGCTCGCGGTCGGCGGCATGGGCGCGGTCTACGTCGGCACGCACGTCAAGCTGCGCAAGAAAGTCGCGATCAAGGTCTTAAACCCGCAGCTCTCCAACCCGGGAATGATCGCGCGCTTTCATCGCGAGGCGATCACGGCATCCTCGATCGGCCACGAGGGCATCGCGCAGGTCACGGACCTCGGCACGAGCACGGCAGGCGAGGCGTTCCTCGTCATGGAGTTTCTCGAGGGCCAATCGCTCGCGCATCGGCTGCAGGCGACTGGCCCGCTGCCCGTCGAGCTCGCGTGCGAGCTCGGCTGCGCGATCCTTTCGCCGCTCGCCGCCGCGCACGCGGCCGGCATCATTCATCGCGACCTCAAGCCCGACAATGTCTTCCTCGTGAGACAAAGCCGCGGCGAGATGGTCAAGCTCCTCGACTTTGGCATCTCGCGCGCGCAGGGCCTCGATGCCGAGTTCCGGTTGACGAACACCGGCATGGTGATGGGCACGCCGTTCTACATGTCACCCGAGCAGGCGCGCGGCGATCACGAGGTCACGGCAGCGGCCGATCTGTATTCGATCGGCGTCATCCTCTACGAGATGTTGATCGGCCACGTCCCGATCAAAGGCGACAACTACAACCAGCTGATGTATCGCGTGATGACCGGCGAGTACGTGCGGCCGCGCGCGATTCGCCCCGATCTGCCGGAAGCGCTCGAGAACATCATCGTGCGCTCGATGGCGCTGATGCCCGATGCGCGACCGAGCAGTGCGTCGGAGCTCGAACAGGCGCTGCTCGCGTTCTGCCGGCCGACGTATCGCGAGCACATGATCGAGCGGATCTCGGGCACCGGCATTCCGTGGGGCACGCCGGCACCGTTCACGCCGTCGGGCATGTCGGCGCCGTTCGCGAAGTCGAATCTGCAGCAGGGCGTCATCGGCGTCACGCAGGGCACCGACCCGACGCTGATGGCGCCGAGTCAGATGGTCCCGCGGAAGCGATCGAAGGTGCCGTTCATCTTGATCGGTGCGCTCGTGATCGGCGGCATCGCCGGACTCATCGCAGCGCTCGGCAGCGACGAGCCGGCAAAGAAGACCGAAGCGCCGGTCGCGACGGCACCGACGCCAGCGCCGGCGCCCACGCCCGCGCCCGCGCCAACACCCGCCGCGCCGGCCGCGCCGGGGAAGGTCACGCTGCGCTTTGCCGTAACACCCTCAAACGCGTCCATCACGATCGATGGTCAACCGGTTGTGGGGGATCACACCGTCCAAAAAGACGACGCCGAGCACACACTCGAGATCACGGCACCTGGCTACAAGCCGCACAAAGAGCCGGTGCACTTCGACGATAACCAAAAGCTCGTCGTCAATCTCGAGCGCGCGCCGACGAAGCCCACGCCGACACCGCCGAAGAAGACCGGCAAGGGCGAGAAGCCCGACAAGCCCAAACCGCCCGAGCGCATCGAGAGCGAAAGCCCCTACAAATGAAGCGAGCCCTTGTCGCCGCCCTGCTGCTCGCGGCACCCGTCGCCGCGGCGCCGAAGAAGGACCAACCGAGTCCCGATCAAAAGGAAGCCGACAAGCACTTTAAGAGTGGCGTCGCGCTCTACAAGGAAGCGAAGTTCAACGAAGCGCTCGCCGAGTTCGAACGCGCGTACGAGATCGCGCCGCACCCGCTCGTGCTCAACAACATCGCCGCGTGCCACCGCGAGATGTCGAACTACGGCCTCGCGGTGAAGTACTACCGGCGCTTCCTCGACGAGGGCAAAGGCAAGGTCCCGCCGGCGCGACTTGCCGAAGCGCAAAAGGATCTCGACGCGATCCTCGCCCGCATCGCGCGCATCACGGTGACCGTGAGCGGAGGCGAGGGCGCAAAGGTCATCCTCGATGGCAACGAGCTCGGCACGATGCCGCTCGAAGGTCCGCTCATGGTGCCGCCGGGCGAGCACAAGCTCGTCGTGCGCGCGCCGAACTACAAGGATGGCGAACGCGTCGTGCGCGTGGCGTCGGGCGATCAGGTCGAGGTCAAGTTGCAGCTCGTCGAGACGCCGGCGGAGCAGCCAAGCCATCCGCCGGGCACCGGCGACCAGACGGATGTCGGCGTCAGCCACGAGCCCGAGAAACAGCGGCGCTTCTCGATCGGCGCCGGCTTTGGCACAAATCTATTGATCGTTCCCGATGCCGGCGCACCGTCGCTCGGCGTCGGCTACGCGATCACCACGCGCATTCAGGTCGGCATCGAGGCGACGTTCATCGCGTACTCGGTGATGCCGAACGTACGCTTTCGCATCGTCGGCGATCAGCTGTCGCTGCACGCGGCCGCGGGCGTCCCCGTCGCGTTCAACGACGGCGACATGAGCGAGACCTTCGTCGGTGGCGCGCTCGGGCTCGGCGTTCGCTATCGCGCGATGCCGATGCTCGCGTTCCGGCTCGAGACGTTCGCCGCCTACGCGGGCAACGCGCACGGCTTTACGTTGCCGACGTTCTTTGGAGGTGAGCTGTGGTTCTAGTCCGCGTCGCGCTCGCGCTCGCCCTCCTCGCCGGATGCAAGCAATCGCTGTTCGACAGCCACGGCGACGACACGGCCAACGGCGATGCGACGAACGGCGGCGATGGCACCGTGCCGACGACGTGCCCGGCAACGTGCCTCGGCGACGCGGCCGCCGATTTCGGCACGACGAAGTTTGGCTACTTCGAAGACACGCGCAATCGCATGTGGACACCGATGACGCAGCAGGGCACCGGCATGTACGTCGGCGCCGATCCCAAGAACGCGGTCGCCAAATGCCCGAAGAGCGGCGCGAGCGCGTGCGATGCACTGCCCGGCGCGCTGCTGGTCTCGAGCTCCGGCGCGACGGCCGCCGCCGATCCGGCGATCGCATTCAAGACGTCGACGAAGCAGGTCGTGCAGCTCTCGGTACGTATCCACGTGCCGAGCGGCGCGAGCGTTCAGCAAGTTCGCCTCTACCGCAACAGCCGCGAAGACGTGCTCTACACCGGCGTGGCGATGCCCGGCGTCACGTTCGAGCAAGCCGTCACCGTCGACGCGCTGCCCGACGATCGCTACTTCGTCGCGCTCGCTCCGACCGGCCCCGGCGCTGCCGATGTCGGCGTGCACTTCTTCGTCAGCGATACAGGCATGCAGTTTCCAGCGAGCTGTCAGTCGGCGCTGACGTTCACGGCTGCGGCTGGCAATACCGTCGAGAACGCGTGCGGCTCGTCCTACACGAGCCGCGACTACAACAACGGCACACCGCTCGATGTGGCGCCAACGCTCGGTTCCGGCCCGTTCCCCGAGATCGGAATGGCCGCCGATATCGTGCTCGGCCACTACTACGCGGGCAACGACATCCTCGTGAAGGCCGATGACACGACGACGCAGCTATGGGTCCGTCACGACGCGTTCGATCCCAGCTACGCCGCGTGGGCGTGGTCGGATCTCGATCTCAATGCCGGCGGAGGCCTGGAGATCGCGATCTTCGATTCGAGCGGTGTGCCCATGATGGAAATCGCCACGTGCACCGATCCCAATTCGAACCCGCTCGGAATCGCGTTCGTCGATGCGCCGTGGCCCAACGATCACGCGTGGCACTTCGTGCGCGTCGTCCACACGATGGGGCAAGCGCGGCTGTGCATCGATGGCAAGCGCATGGCGAGCCTCGCGGCGGCGCAGGGCACGCTGAAATCGACGTACGCGCCGCGCATCGGCCGCAATGTCGTTTGGACGCCGGCGGGCGCATTCTTCGACGGTGGCATCGACGACGTGCGCGTCTTCAGCGGCGCGCTGCCGTGTGAATAACCGCCTCGAGCTCCGCGCGCTCCTCTTTCGTCACCGCCGTGCCAAAGCCGATATGCGCTTGGGTTGCGAGGTCGTTCGCGCGCGCAGGATCACTGCCGAGGAGTGCACGCGCGAGCGCGAGCCTGACACGCGCGAGCCAAACACCGCGGATCTTGTGGCGCTCGAGGATCGCGATCGCGCGCTCGAGTGGCGGGACCGCGTCAGCCGGCTTGCCGCGCGCGAGGTGGATCCGCGCGATGCCGAGGAGTGCCTCGCGAATCGATGGCTCGTCGTGGCCGAGCACCTGCTCGTCGATCGCGATCGACTTCTCGTATGCGGCGAGCGCGGCCGGATAATCGCGCATCACCTCGTACGCGCGCCCCTGCGCATAGATCGCGAACGCGACGTCGTCGTTTGGCTTGCCGACGACGTGGAGCTCCATCTGCTCCGCTTGCTTCGCTTGGGCGAGCGCTTCCTTCGCGCGGCCCGTTGGTGCGAGCACATACGCCGCATGAGCCGCAAGCGTGCGGCCGAGTCTCGCCGAATTCGGAAACTCGGCGTTGAGCGTCTTCAAGAGCTCGTCGTACGTCGCCTGCGCTTCGTCATAGCGGCCGAGGTCACCGAGCAGCGAGCCTTTGTTCGCGAGCCCGACGAGGATCGTCCCGTGTTTGGCAGGCAATGACTTCTTCGCGCTCGCGACGCCCGCGTCGGCAGCGCGCAGAGCCGCATCGACGTTGCCCATCTCGTCGAAGAAGCTGCCGATGTTGACGAGGCCCATCGCGGTATCGGGATGATCGGCGCCGAGGATCTTCACTTTGATCTGCTGCGCCTTCTCGTACGCGACGAGCGCCTCGTCGTACCGGCTTAGCTTCTTGAGCGCGATGGCGACATTGTTATACGCGGCCGCGGTGTTCGGATCGTCTTCGCCGAACAGCTTCTTACGCAGCTCGAGCGCGCGCTTGTGATGTTCGAGCATTTGCGCGTAATCGCCGAGACTGCTGTACGTGCGACCGAGGCTGCTCTCGAGAATGCTCTCGACGTAAGGGTCGCGGCCGATGCGTTCGAGCGTGGCGCGCGCATCCTCGGCGAGCGCGAGACCCTCTTGCGGCTTTTCTAGCTCGCCTCCGATCACGCCGACCATCCACGCGAGCGAGCGTGCGCGAATCGAGTCGTAGCGAGTTGCTTCGGCCGCGCGCGCCGCCTCGCGGAGCGCATCGACGGCGGGCTGCCCGGCCTGCAGATAGACGCGCGTCTCGCCAAGCCGATACAGCGCCTCAGCTTCGAGCGGCCGGTAGTCGATCGTCTTCGACGCTGCAACCACTTGCTCGGCGAGCTCGGCCGCCTCCTTGAACTTGCCCGCATCGAACAGCGCCTTGCTGCGACCGAGCTGCTGCCGCTGGGCATCGACCTGCGCTCGGATTGCCGGATTCGACGGCGGCGCCACCGCGGCGAGCAGCGTCTTGACGTCCGCGCACACTTCGAGCGGCGAGAGGTTGCTCGTCGCGCTGATCGCACGCTCGACGACCTTGCCATCCGCGGCGACGAACAGCTCGACCAGGTTCGCGAGCTCGCGTAGTCGTTCGTCGAGGCACGCCTGGCGCAGCGTCAGGATCGCTTCGGTTTGCTCGCCGCGCCGGCGCGTCGCTTCGCACGCCTCCGCGCTCATCGCCGCCCATGCGCGCGCACGATCGTCGAGCCGCTTCGTCGCGCCCGCGAGTGCCTGTTGCTTGTACGGGCGGTCGGTCGCGAGAAATGCGCGTTTGACCGCTGCGCGCTTCGCGTCGTCCCAGACGCCCGCGAGCTTGCGATCGGCGCCCTTGCAGAGCAGCGCGTCGTTCGATCTCGTGCGCACGACGCGAATCGTGGCGCCGGCCGCTACGCCCACGGCGATGGCGACACCGCCGATGACGAGCCACTTGCGGCGGCGGATCGCGGGGTCGTCGGCGAGCGCCGCAAGCAGCGCATCCATCGATGGATATCGCGCAGCCGGATCCTGCGCGAGGCCCCGCTCGACGACGCGGCGCACCCACGCCGGTACGTCCGTCGTCGACGGCGGAGGAGGCACGCCGTCCTTCAAGAGCTTGCGATACGCGTCGAACGAGTCCGCCGGATACGGACGCTTGCGATAGAGAGCCGCATACAGCGACGCGGCGAAGCTGAACTGATCCGAGCGCGCATCGCCCGTCGCGCCGCGGAGATGCTCCGGCGCGGCGTATCCCGGCGTGCCCATGACCGTGCCTGCGACTGTCAATGGGTCGAGCAGCGACGGTGGTTGCGAGCCGCGGCCACTGCCGGGCGCCGTCGGCAGCTCGATATCGAGGTCTCCCTCGGCGCGCGCGAGCCCGAAATCGGTGACGAGCACGCGGCCGTCTTTGGCGATCAGCACGTTGTCTGGCTTGAAGTCGCGATGAACGAGGCCGGCCGCGTGCGCCGCTGCGAGACCGCGGCCCGCGGCGAGGAACACGCGCACGACGTCGCGCCACGATGGGTTCGTACGCTTGAGCCAGCGCGCGAGGTTCTCGCCGTCGATGAACTCGAGCGCAAGGAACACGTGCTCCTCGAACGTGCCGACGTCGTAGACGTGAATCACGTTGGGATGCGAGAGCCGCGCCATCGCTTGCGCTTCACGCAACAGGCGCGCGCGGCCCGCACTCGCGTTGCCGGAGCGACCGAGGCTCGGTTGCAACAGCTTGAGCGCGACGCGGCGATGCAGCTCCGGATCGTACGCCGCATACACGACGCCCATTCCGCCGGCACCGACGGGATCCTCGACGACATAACGGCCCAACCTCGCACCGCGTGCGAGTCGCTCGCGCCGGCGGCGGTGGCCGACAGGGCCTTCGGCCTGGGTCTCGGAGTCGACCTCCGTATCACGCAGCGTCGGATCGTCGGTCTCCGCCATGCGCAGCTCGCATCATACCTGCGCTAGGATTGTTCGGTGAGCACGTTTGCATGCCAGCACTGCGGCGCGAGCCTCGCGTTCGATGGCGTGCGAACTGCGACATGTCCGTACTGCGCGAGCCCGAACTTCGTCGAGCGGCCGGCGGCGACGGGCCAACCGGATCCGCAGTTCGTCGTCACGTTCGTCGGCGATTCGAAAGTCGCGCGCAGCGCGCTCGATCGCTGGCTCGGCAGCCGCACCGTGTTCGCGGACTCCGCACTCAAGCGCGCGAAGGTCGAGGACATCCGCGGCATCTACGTACCGGCGTATCTCTACTCGGCGGTCGCGCACACGCACTACACCGCGCAGATCGGCGAGGACTACACCGAAACCGAGACGTATACGGTCACCGATTCCGATGGCAAGACGCGCACCGAGACGCGCACCGTCACGCGCACGGAATGGCGCCCACTCTCCGGCTATCACGTGAGCTACGTGACCGATGTCGTCGTCAGCGCGTCGGCTGGGCTATCGAACGCCGAGCTCGAACGCGTCGAACCGTTTGACCTCAAACAAATGCGACGCTTCGATCCCGCGCTCGTCACCGGCTGGATCGCGGAGGAGTTCTCGCGCGGCGCGACCGACTGCGAGAAGGCGAGCCACGGCGAGGCCGTCGACCAAATCGGCGGCAAGCTGCGCCAGTTCATGCCCGGCGATAGCTACAGCGACCTCGCGTGGAAGACCGAGGTCGCGTGGCAGTCGATGGATCCGATCCTCGTGCCGGTCTGGGTGTTCGCGGTTAGCTATCGCGAGACCAAAGATCCACTGCGCGTCGTCATCAACGGCCAGACCGGCAAGATCACCGGCAAGGTACCGCTGTCGGTGGTGAAGATCGTCGCGACGATCGTCGTCATGCTCGCCGCGATCGCGGCGATCATCTTGATCGCGAGGTCGATGCGATGAGCGTCGTCGCGCCAGCACAAGCCGGTTGCTCGCGCTGTGCGAGCCCTCTCGAAGAGGGTGACCTGCGCTGCTCGGTCTGCGCGTTGCCGGTGCCGGCTGCACGCAAAGCGGTCGATAAAGTCCGCGTCCAGATCCTGCGCTGCACCGAGTGCGGTGCCGCGATCAGTTACGACGCGAACAAACAAGCACCGGCATGCGGCTTCTGCGGCGCGGTGATGCGCGTCGAACAACCGGTGGATCCGGTCGAGACCGCGGTGCTGCGCGTTCCGTTCAAGGTCGATCGCGATCTCGCGACCGCGTCGCTGCGGACGTGGCTCGGTAGGCGCGGCTTCTTCGCGCCGAAGACGCTGCGCGACGAAGCAGTGCTCGAATCGCTGACGCCGTTGTGCTGGGCGGCATGGATCGTCAACGCGCAGGCATCCGTCGCATGGACGGCCGATTCCGACGCCGACTCCGGCCGCTCGTCGTGGGCGCCGCACGCTGGCGATTGCAAGCTGACGTTTGGCAACATCATGATTCCCGCGTCGCGCGGTCTCTCGCACAGCGAGTGCTCGCTGCTCACGCCGTATTACGATCTCTCCGAGGCGGTGGGCGTCAGCGAATCGATCCCGGGCGAAGTGCCCGCGATGATCGAGAGCTTCGATGCGCAGCGGTCCGCGGCGCGGCAACAGGTGCATCGCGCGATCGAGCAAATGGCGAAGGTGCGCGTCGAGAAGCAGCACGTTCCTGGCAGCCGCTTTCGCAACGTTCATGTCTCGTGCTTGCTCGAGCGTCAGAGCACAGACCGCGTCGCGCTACCGGCGTGGGTGCTCGCGTATCGCTATCGCAACTCGCCGTATCGCGCGATCGTCCATGGCCAGCGCCCGGAGGTTGTCTTCGGAACGTCGCCAACGGATTGGGCGAAGGTCCTCCTCGTCGTGATCGGGAGCCTCATCGTCGTCGCCGCGATCATCGCGATCGTGATCGTCGCGATCGGCGCGCGTTAGCCGCCGCGCTTCTTCAAGAAGTGGCGCGACGACCACCAGCTCCACACGAGGAGCACGCCCGCGACGCGCGCCGTCCACCAGCCCCACTGCGCGCGTTCGAGCTCGCCACGCCCCTCGAGCACGAGCGCGAAGCCGGCGCCTGCGATTCCGATCGCGACGAAGAACGCCTGATGGCCGAGCCGATACATCAGCTGGCTCGACGCTTCGAGATTCTTGAACTTGATCTGCAGCTCGCCCGCGTGCGCGGCGCGCATGAATTTGCGGATCTCGGCGGGCAGCGCCGTCACCGACATCACGAGATCCTTCGAGGTCTCGACGAGCAGCTGCGACCAATCGCCTTCCTCGCCGAGGACGAAGCGCTCGACGTACGGCTGGATCACCGTCATCGGGTTGAGCGTCGGATCGAGCTCGGTGCACAGCCCCATGAGGAGCAGCAGCGTGCGTTCGAGCACGATGATCTCCTTCGGGATGTGGAAGTTCTCCGATAGCTCGCGCAGCGAGATATCCATGCGGCGCAGGTCGGCGACGCTCTCGAGGCCCTTCTGCGGATCGAACTTGATGTCTTTGAGGTTCAACGAATCGAGCGAGATGTTCTCCTGAAAGCGCTCGTGGAAATATTCGATGACCTGCTCGAACATCTGCTCGTTCGCGCCGCGCGCGACGAACCCCATCTGCTTCATCGCGCCGACGATGCGCCGCGTGTCACGCGCGAGTGCGCCCTGAATGAGCTCGACGATGCCGGCGCGCACGTTCGCCGGAATCTCGGCGACCGCGCCGAAATCGAGGAACACGATCGTCGGCGGTCCGCCATCGGCATCATCTCGCCGGTCCTCGCTCGCGGCGCCGGCGGGTCCTGTCGGACCCGCCGGTTCCCCTGTCGGGCGCCGCTGCGCTCCTCCGGACCGGCTTCGGGGGCGCACGATCAAATTCCCGGGATGTGGATCGGCGTGATAGAGGCCGTCGCTGAAGATCTGCTGGCAGTAAATCTCGACGACCTGACGCGCGAGCTGACCGCGATCGAGCCCGAGTTGCTTGACGCCGGCTTTGTCGGTGATCTTGACGCCCGCCTCGAAGTGCGTCGTCAGCACGCGCGCGGTCGACAGCTCCTTGACGACGCGCGGGAACGCGACATCGGTGCGGCCGGGAAAGTTCGCGGCGATCGACTCCGCATTCGCTGCCTCGGCGCGGTAGTCGAGCTCCTGCATGATGATCACGCGGATCTCGCGATAGAGCTCTTCGAGGCCCTGGTACGGGATGAACAGCTCGACGATCTTGAAGATGCGGCGCAGCGTGTTGAGATCGCGCCGCACGACCTCTTCAATATCTGGATATTGAACTTTGACGGCGACCTTCGAGCCATCGAAGAGCTTCGCGATGTGGACCTGACCGATCGATGCCGATGCGATCGGCCGGCGCTCGAAATGCGCGAACAGCTCGGCGACGGGCTTGCCAAGCTCTTCGCGAATGCGCGCTTCGATGTCGCTGTACGCGCGCGGTGGCACGGCGTCCTGCAGTCCCTCGAGCTCGCGGCGAAACTCCTCGGGCAAGAAGTTCGTCATGATCGAGATCAGCTGGCCGACCTTGATGAACAGGCCCTGCAGCTCGCAGATCGTGCGCTCGATCCGTCGCGCGTTGACCAGATTGTTCTGACGGAGCTTGTGCTCGATCCACGCGTGCGAATGAAACCGCGCGCGCAGTCGCAGCCATAAGTAGCTGCAGATGACGAGCCACGTCGTCCAATACGCGCGCAAGCTGCGAACGCGCAGGCGCGGCGGCCGACCATCCGATTCGTGACGGTAGCGTCGCGATTCGTGGACGAGCGCGGTCACTGAATCGGCTGCAGTCGGAATCGCCGGATCGAGTCGCGGCGGGGAGTTCCCGTCGTCGGCCCCGGGATCCCGACGCGCCGGCTGAGCCATAACCTGGTCAGGATACCAGGTTAGGTTGATCCCGACCCAAATCGAGGGTACCCCAAGGTATGGCTACCGACGACGAGGCCGCGCCAAAGCTCAATCCCGTGCCTCTGCCGGCCGAGCCTGCGAAGGAAGAGCAGCCCGAGCGTAAGGAGCCCGACCAGAAGCTCAACGAGCGATTGACCGAGCGCATTCGCCAGGGCACGCAACCGCCGGTGCCGCCGCCGCCGCGAGCGCCGACGACCGAAGACAAGCTCAACGAAACGATCCGCCAGCGGCTCGAGCACCTCGTTCCCGAGCTCGTGAAAAAGACGTTCGCCGCGGGCATGGGCGCGGTATTCTCGACGGAAGAGGGCATCCGCAAGATCGCGCGCGAGGTGAGCTTGCCTGATGTCGTCGGCTACGTCGCGTCATCGGCCGACGGCGCGAAGGACAAGGTGTTCGAGATCGTCGCGCGCGAGACGCGCGATTTTCTCGCGAACCTCAACCTCACCGAGGAAATCGCGAAGCTGCTCACGACGCTCTCGTTCGAGATCAAAACCGAGATTCGCTTCATCCCGAACAGCGAGCGCATCACCGGTGCCGAGCCCGAGGTGAAGGCGTCCGTTCGCCTCAAACGCAACGATAAGGTCGTTGAAGAAACCGACCCACGCGATAGCCGCGCGCGGCTGCGGTTTTGGCGCCGTGAAGATGGCGGCGGAACCGACGACGAGGGCGGTCCCGACAAGTAGCGTGCTACCCTGTTCGTGATGCGCAGGGTTGCCATCGCGGTTGTCGCGTGCGCGGGCTGCGCACAGATCTGGGGCTTCGACGAGACGACAGGCCCGACAGATACGTCGACGCCGATGATCACCGTCCAGTGGGAGCTGGCGTCGATCGGCGCGACCGTCGTGCGCGAGCCCGCGGATCTCAGCGCGCAAACCGCGACGTTTCTGATCGCGGATCCGGCTGAGCCAAACGGCTTTCGCCGCGTGCCGGCGACGCTCTCCGCATCGAAGGACACGTGGAGCGCCGAGATTCCCGAGGGCACGAGCGCTTCGCTCGAGTACACACTGCCGGGGACTCCCGCGTTTCGCCGACTCGTCGCATTTCCAAGCCGCTCGCTGCTGCTCACTGCGAACGTCTACAAGCAAGGCGTCGACGCGCCGACGGGCGGGACGCTTGCAGTGTCGTTGAAGCTGCCGTCGGGCTACGCGAGCGGGCAGGGCTTTCAGCTCTACGCCGTCGGGCCGTGGGTCGTGCATGGGTTTGCCGCGACGGAGCTGCCGGGCGTCGACATCGGCGCGACGCAGATCACGACATCGATCGCGTACGACACGGTGCACTTTCCATCGCTCATCGGCGCACGACCGCTGCCGCAGTTGACAGCGCAGGATCAACTCGTCGCGCTTCGCTATAGCGGCGCCGTGCTGAGTGCGGCCGCGATCATCCCGCCGTTCGACCAAACCGGCGGCTCCAATCCGGTGACTGGCACGCTGCAGGCGATGACGCTCGCGCCGCTCGACGTCAAGGTCGATCCGCCAGCCGTCGCGACGCGGCTCGCAGGCACGAGCCCGGCGAATGTAAGCCTCAGCATGGCGTGGAGTGTCGTCGCCGCGCCCGGTTGGCAGCGCGCGAACAACGCGGGTCCTGCGCTCAACTCCAGTGGGATCGCGGCGACCGACCCTGGGATGATCACCGCGCAGTACGGCAATCCATTCACGTCGCTCGGCTGGAATTCGATCTTCACGTGGGCGGCGGCGAAGTCGCGCTCGTACACGGTGCCTTCGCTCATGCTGCCGGTCACCCCGACGTCGGGGATGGTCCAGCAGGCCGAGCCATCGGCCGGTTTGCGGCTCGATCAGCCGGCCGGGTTGCCGGTGCTCGTCTCGCTCAACAGGATGCCGCTCAACAGCGACGGCCTCGTCATGACGCTCGACCTGACGAAGCCGGTCGAGCTTACGGTCGCCGCCGATCGCACGACGAACACGTACTACCAGTGGAACGTCTACGAGCTCGTGCCGAACACGGCGATGCCGCCGAGCGCGCTCGAGTACAAGATCGTGTACGTGGCGCAGGCCACTGAGACGTCCGTCACGATTCCGCACGACGTGTTCACGGCAGGCAAGGTCTACACGATCCGCGCACACGCCATTTCTGGTGGGTTCCCGGGCGCTGCGACCGGCGACTATCAGACGCGCGCGCTGCCCTTTGCGATTGCCTACCTCGATAGCGGCGTGTTCACCGTAATGGCGCAGTGACGATCCAGATATCTGGATAGTGTTACGATTGGTGACGATGAGGCTCTTGCTCTTGATCGGGGCGACGGGGTGCGCTCAGGTCTTCGGCATCGAGAATACGACCGGCAAGGACGCCGATCCGGCTCGCGTCTCGGTGCAAATGCAGAAGGTCCAGATCGGCGCCACCGTGAAGACGGCGCCGCTCGATCTCAGCGGCCAGACGGCAACATTTCTCGAAGAGGACGGGGCCGGCGGATACACCAGAACGCCCGGCGACTATCAACCCGTCGATACGTTCTCGGCGGCGATCCCAGTGGGAACGCCGGCGGTGCTGTTCACGTTGCCGGACCAGCCAACGCCGTTCCCGCGCCTCTGGGAGATGCCGGCGCGCAATCGCATCGGTGCGTTCGGCGTGTTCGAGCATGATAACCCGCAGGAACCGTCGGCGGCATCGGCGCTGACGGTGCAGATGTCGTTGCCATCGGCGTTCGTCTCGAGCGAACGATTTCGCATCGAGGCGATCGGCGCGTGGACGGGACACGCGTTTGTGACCGGCACCGAAACCGCACCACCGGATGTCGGTTACACGTCGTTCACGACGACGCTGCAATACAGCACGTTCGGCAAGCTGACGAACATGCCGGTGCGGCGCATCACGAGCGACGATGTCGTCGTCGTCGAGCGCTACGTCGGCACTCTACTGACGGCGGTGTACCAAGCGCCGGCGTTCGACCAGACGGACGGCCCGACGCCGGATTCGATCAACGCGATGATGTCGGCGCTGACGCCGAATCTGCCGTTCAACGCGACGATCAAAGGCGCGACGCTCGCGAACCGGCTGACCGCCGTGAACCCACGAGGCGCGACGCAGGCAATCAACTGGTCGATCGTGGCTTCGCCTGGCTACTCGATCGGGTCCAACGCAGGTGTGCTGCTGAACGCGGGTGGCGTGGCGGATCTGACGATGGATACGACGATCGCGACGATGTACTCGAACCCGTTCGACACGCTGACGTGGCATCCAGTCGTGACGATGAGCGCGTTCCAGAACCGCACGTACATGTTCATGGCGATGCCGCTCGTGCTCGGAGCCGGCATGCAGACGGTCGCTGAACCGACGAGCTCATCGATCTCGTTCGACATGCCCGCGGGGCTGCCGATCACGATCAGCGCGAACCAGATGCCGCTGACGAGCGATGGCATGTCGATCGCGCTCGATCTGACGAAGGCGGTCGAGTTCACGGCGCAGCTCGACCGACCGACCAACACGTTTTACGGCCTGACCGTCGTCGAAGTTGCGTTGAACTCGATGATGACGGGTATCGACCGCATCGTCGTCGTCGATGCGATCACGACGGGCGAGGCGAAGTTCAAGCTGCCGCCCGACCTGTTCAAGGTCGACCACTACTACTACGTGACGTTTCGCTCCTCACAGGGCGGATACACGAACGCAGCAACCGGTGACTTGCAGAACTTCACACTGCCGTACTCAAACAGCGCTGCCGACAGTGCAGTGTTCAAGGTGATTGCGCCATGAAGCTCATGATCGTCTCGGTCCTGCTGATCGCCGGCGTCGCGAATGCCGACAACAAAGAGAAGGCCGACCAGCTGTTCAAGCAAGGCAAGAAGCTCATGGATCAGAAGCGCTACGCGGATGCGTGCGCGTCGTTCGAAAAGAGCAACAAGCTGGATCCGGGCATCGGCACGCAGCTCAACATCGCGAAGTGCTACCAGGAGTGGGGCAAGCTCGGCCGCGCGTATCTCGCGTACCAAGTCGCGGAGAAGCAGGCGCAGGAACAAAACGACAAGCGCGTGCCGCAGATCCACGAATTCGTCGTCCAGCTCGAGCCCGATGTTCCCCACCTCACGATCCACTTGCCGAAGGACGTCAAGCCCGAGAGCGTCAAGGCGACGCTCGACAGCGAGCCGCTGGCGGCGTTCGACACGCCGATCGTCGTCGATCCGGGCCCACACATGATCGAGTACTACGTGTCGGGCAGCAGCAAGAAGCTCAACCAGGTCGTCCCCGTCGAGCGCGGCACGAAGCAGGAAGTCACGCTCGAGATGGAAAAGCCCAAGCCCATCGAAGGCAATACAGCTCCGGTCAAACCCGTCGAGCCCGAGCCAGAGGCGCCGGCGCCGGGTCGCAACCAGCGCATCGCCGGCATCGCTGTCGGTGCGGGCGGTATCGTCGCGATCACGATCTCGACGATCATGACCGTGTCTGCGAAGGGCCGATACAACGACGCGCTCACGATGTATTGCGAGGGCATGACGAACGGCTGCAACCAGATGGGTCTGGACGAAACGCACGCCGCGCGCACCACGGCGAACCAAGCCACGGTCGTGTTCCTGCTCGGTACCGCGATGGTGGGGGGTGGCGTAGCGCTCTACCTGCTGGCGCCCAAAGCATCCTCGTCGAGCGCGCCCTCCGAGGATCAGCAAGCCCGCTATATCGTGCCGGCGATCAGCCCGGATGGATTCGGCGTCGTGTTCGGCGGGCGCTTGTAGCCGGCCTGTGATACGCGATCGCACATGACGCAAAAAGCAATCATCATCTACAGCGTCGTCGCTGTCTGGTGCGCAGCGACCGCTGTGAAGGCGGTGGTCGTGCTCGTGCGCCGCGAGGGCTACGTCGCGTCGTGGTGGGACGCGGGCGTCGCGGGCTCCGGCCGCAAGCTCGGCACCGTGCGCACGATCCTCAAGCTTGTCACGATGCTCGCTGTCTCGGCCGTGTGCGGCCTCGCGCTCGCCGAGGTCATCAAGCAGCCCGTACCGATCTATTTCTTGATGGGCCTGATCGCGTTCAGCGCGCTCAACGAGCTCACCGCGCCGAAGCCGAAGCGCCGCTGACGCCAGGCGCCCGATCGCTTCCCAGAGAATCGCCAAGGCGCCAGAAGACGCCAAGACGCCAGTAAGAAAAGGGTCGGGGACCGTTCACGCGTGATCGAACCCTAACAACCCCTCTGGCTGGCGCCTTGGCGTCTTCTGGCGCCTTGGCGTTTTCCGCCGCCCGACCGCGGCGCCGCTACTTGCGATCGTCGAAGAGGTCTTTTTCTTTCGGCTCGGTCTTTTCGGTCTTCGTCCGCGTCTTGTGTGACTTCGATGCGGTCTTCGTCGCGTCCGTCTTCGACGCGTCCGTCTTCGCGGTATCTGTCTTGGACGCGTCGGTCTTCGTCGCATCGGTCTTCGCCGTATCCGTCTTCGAAACCGTCTTCGTCGCGTCAGTCTTCGTTGTGTCGGTCTTCGATGCATCGGTCTTGGACACGGTCTTCGTCGCGTCCGTCTTCGCCGTGTCGGTCTTCGCCTTCGACGTATCGGTCTTCGTCGTATCCGGCCTGGCAGCCGTCTTCGACGAGTTGGTCTTCGTGGCACTACCAGCAGGTGTCGGCGCGGCAGCCGGCGTCGTTGTCGGCGGCGTCGCCGCCGGCGGCGTCGCGGGCGTTGGCTGCATCGCGTGCTTCGTCTCGGCGGGTTGTTCGACCTTCGCCTCGGCCTTCGCAGACTGCTTCATCGAGCTCGCGACGAAGAAGCCACCGACACCGGCGAGGATACACAGCGAAGCGACACCCGCGATCACGAGACCGCGATGGCGCCCATGCACGACCTTCGTGCCGATCTGCCCGGCACCACCGGAGAGGCTGCTCGCATCGGTCTTGCTCCAGCTCTTCGGCGTGAGCGCCGGCGGCGTCATCGGCAAGCCGCCGTTCGTGTTCAACGCGAGGCCGGCCTGCGAGGTGCGTGGCGATGTCAGAATGCGCGACGCGCGCTCCGCCGATTGCTGCGCGCTCATCGGATCGGACGCGTACGGCGCGAGCATGCGCGCGAGGTCGCCGACATTTTGGATCCGCTTGTTCGGATCCTTCTCGAGGCAGCGGAACACGATGTCCTGCAGCCCCGGCGGCAACGCGACATGCATCGGCGACGGCGGCGCGGTGCCGACCTTGAGCACGAGCTGCGCGTAGGTCTCCGCCTCGAACGGCGGGCGCCCCGCGAGGAGCTGGTACATCACGACGCCGATCGACCAGATGTCACTGCGCGGATCGGTCGAGCGCGCCGATACCATCTGCTCGGGAGCCATGTATGTCGGCGTGCCGATCACGGTCTGCGTGCCCGTGAGCTCGCTCATCTCGGCCGGCGTCTTCGAGATGCCGAAGTCGAGAATCTTGAGCAGGTTCGATCCGTCGGGGCGTCGCGTGATGAAGAAGTTCGAGGGCTTGATGTCGCGATGGATGATGCCCATCGAGTGCGCCTCGGCGATGCCCTCGCACGCCTGCAGGATGAGATCGACGACGGCTTGCGCCATCTGCGGGCCGTGGTGGCGCAGGATCTGGTTGAGGTCGTGGCCTTCCAGGAACTCCATCACCATGAACGGCGCGCCGTCGGGCATCGTGCCGACATCCATGACGCGCGCGATGTGCTCGCTGCGCAGGCGAACGGTCGCCTGCGCTTCGCGAAGGAAGCGAGCGATGGTCGATTGGCTATCGACCATCTCGGGCAGCAGGATCTTGATGGCGACCGGCTGCTGCAGATACAGGTGGCTCGCTTTGACCACCTGGCCCATACCGCCAACCCCGATCACTTCCTCTACTCGGTACTTACCGAGCAGAATCTCCCCGGGATTCGGCGTCTGCACGACAGGCCCAATTGTAGCAGCCTTTTGCGCCCCTTCACCTGCTAACGGGCGACACCGGTATCGGCGGTCGCCTTGGTAATCAGAAGAAGCTTAACCAGTGGTCGTGCTTGGTGTCGTTGCCCTTCACGATCGAGAAGAAGGATTCCTGTAGCCTACGTGTCACCGGTCCGGCCTCGCCGCGGCCGATCTTGCGATTGTCGATGTCGCGCACCGGCGTGATTTCCGCGGCGGTCCCCGTGAGGAACACCTCGTCGGCCGTGTAGAGCTCATCGCGAGCGATCGGTTCTTCTCGCACCTCGACGCCCTGCTCTAGGAGGAGGCGAATCGCCGAGTCGCGCGTGATGCCGGCGAGGATGGCGGCGGAGGTCGCAGGCGTGCGCACCACATTGTGCTTCACGACGAAGATGTTCTCGCCCGTGCCTTCGGCGACATAGCCCTGCGGATCGAGCATCAGCGCTTCCTCGAAGCCGCATTTGTTCGCCATGCGCTTCGCGAGCACGCTCGTCACGTACTGGCCGCAGATCTTGCCCTTGTTCATCACCGCGTTGCCGTTCGCGCGCGTGAAGCCGGAGATCATGCAGCGGATGCCGTTCTTGAGGCCTGCATCGCCGAGGTACGCGCCCCACTCGTAACAAGCGATCATCGTGCGAACGGGCGATTCGAGCGAACCGAGCCCGAGCGCGCCGTAGCCGAGATAGACGAGCGGTCGCAGATAGCACGACGTCATCTTGTTCGCGCGCACGACCTCGATGCACGCCTGCATGATCTGCTCGCGCGTGTACGCGGGCTCGAGTGTGCAGATCGCGCACGAATCAAGCAGGCGCTCGACGTGCTCGCGCAACCGAAAGATGTGCGACTTGCCATCGGAGCGGTGATACGCGCGGATGCCTTCGAAGGCCCCGACGCCGTAATGCATCGTATGCGACAGCAGATGGTCGGCCGCGGCATCCCAAGGGACGAGCGAGCCGTCCAGCCATATCGTGTCGACCTTCTTGATGGCCATATGGCTTCGTATCGCACGAGCTGGACAGATCACAAGGCACAGTGCATCAAGGATCTTTGGACACAGGGTGACGCACTGCGGCTGCGCACCCTGCTACGCACCGAGCAGCGTGCGGTAGGCGGAGCGAATGTCGTGCTGCCAGCGCTCGACGCGCTCGAGCAGGGCCTCTCCGTCGGGAAAGCCGGCGCGACGCGCGAGGCGGTCGAGCTCGTCGCGCGTTTCTGGCAGGCGATGGATCGGTTGGTCGTGCACCACGCGCAAGCGATGTTCGATCCCTCGCAGGAATCGGTAGCCCTGATCGAGCAGCTCGAGCGTTTCCTCGGGGGCGATCTCGAGGCGCGACGCGGCGCGCAGCGCGGCGGCAGTACTCGTCGTACGCAGCTCGGGATGCGCGTGGCCATGGACGAGCTGGAGGAACTGCGCCGCGAATTCGACATCGATGAGGCCGCCAGCACCGGTCTTGAGATCGCGTTTGGCGCCGAGCTCGCGCTCGATCTTTTCACGCATCGATGTGATCGCCTCGGCGACCGAGCGCGCGTCGTGCGGCGCGCCGTAGACGGTGTCGACCGCGAGTCGCGCGACCTCGGCACCGAGCGCGGCGTCGCCCGCGACCGGCCGGAGCTTGATCAGCGCTTGCCGCTCCCACAGGCGCGCGTCGGTGGCGTGATAACGCCGCCACGCCGAGAGCGATGACACGAGCAAGCCCTGCGATCCCGACGGGCGTAGCCGCGTATCGACTTCGTAGAGGCGACCGCGCGGCGTGCGCTGACGAAGTGCGCCGAGCAGACGCTGCGCGAGGCGCGAGAAGTGCTCGATCGTCGATCGCTCGGAAGCGATCGACGATGCGTCCATGACACGGGGCGCATCGTCGTCACCCTGATAGACGAACACGACATCGAGGTCGGCGGCGTAGCCAAGCTCGTAGCCACCGAGCTTGCCGAGCGCGAGCACGGCGAGTGCACCGCGGTCTTTGGGCAGATCGGTCTCGACGATCGCGAGCGCCGTGCGCAGGCATGCCTCGGCGATCGCGGTGAGCTCGACGCACACGGCGAGCGGATCGAGCGCGCCCGCGAAATCCGCGATGCCGACGCGCAGCACGTGACCGTTCTTGACCTCGGCGATCGTGCTCCATACCGCTTCCGGATCGCTGCGATCGACGTTCGCGAGGCGCGCCGCGAGATCCGCTTCGACGTGCGCGGCGGTACGCGATGGCGACGTCTGGCCGAGCTCGACGAGCAGATCGATCAGCTCCGGCGTGTCGACGAGCGTGCGCGCGAGGTACGTGCTCGCGCCGAAGAGCGAGCCGAGCAGACGCGCGATCGCGGGCTGCTCGTCGATGAGACGCCACACCGACCACGCGCCGCCGCGCCGCGCGACGAGATCGCCGAACGCGCGCAGCGCCTGATCGGGATCCGCCGACGTCGCGATTTCGGAGAACAGCACGCTGCCGACGCGCGCGGAGCGATCGATCGCCGCGGGCGAGAGCGGTGAGCCCGGGCGACGACGAGCACGCGCGAGCTCGGCGCGCGCCGCGGTGACATCGGTGAAGCCGAGCCGCGTCAGCGCCGCCGCTTCGGCATCTTCGCTGAGCTCGCCGCGCAAGATCGCGACAATGTCGGGATCGTCGGTCTCCGGCTCGTCGCCGAGCGTCGCGAACAGCGCGGCGACGGCGTGGGTGTGCTTCGCGAGCGTGCGCTCGAGGTGCGCGACGTCGCCGAGGCCGAGCCGCTTCGCGAGCACGTCACGCGCGGTGCGGTCGTCGGGAATCGTTTGCGTCTGCAGCCCACCTTCGAGCTGCAAGATGTGCTCGGCGTGGCGCATCCAGCGATACGCGCGCCAGAGCGCGAGGTGCTCGTCGTCGGAGACGAGGCCCGCGAACAACAGCGCGTTGAGTGCGGCGAGCGTGCCCCGCGCGCGAATTGTCGGTCGCTTGCCGCCGTGGATCAGCTGCAGTGCCTGCACGAAAAATTCGATCTCGCGAATGCCGCCTTCGCCGTTCTTGAGATCGAACCCCTGTCTGCCGCGCACGAGCTCGCGCTTGATGCGGCGATTGAGATCGCGCACGTCGTCGACGATCGTCGGTGATGTGATGCGCGGAAACACGAACGGCGTGAGCATCTCGATCGTGTCGTCGCCGAGCGAGCGATCGCCGGCGGCGGCGCGCGCCTTGATCCACGCCTGACGTTCCCACGGTCGGCCGAACGTCTCGTAGTAGCGCTCCATCTGCGCGAGCGAGTTTGCGATCGCGCCCTTTTCACCTTCGGGGCGCAGCCGCAGATCGACGCGAAACACGCGATCGTCCTCGGTGACGTCGGAGAGCGTCGCTGTCACTTGCGCGCATAGCTTCGCGAAGTACTCGTGCAGCGACAGCGTGCCCGCTTCGCCGTGATCCGATGAGTACACGTAGATGACGTCGACATCCGATGCGAAGTTGAGCTCCTCGCCGCCGAGCTTGCCCATCGCGATCACGGCGAGGTGCGCTTCGTGCGTGGTGCCGTCGTCGTCGATGTAGCGCGGCACGCCGTAGCGCGCGCGCAGCTCGCGATCGTGAAACGCGATCGCGGCGTCGAAGCTGACATCGGCGAGCCGCGCGAGCTCGCGACCGACTTCGGTGTCGAGCCCAAGCTCGAGCTCGCGCATGCCGAGTCGCACGAGCTCGTCGGCGCGTAGCACGCGCAGCGCGCGATGCAGATCCGTGCTCGTTTGCACACCGGCGGTCGCCTCGCTCACCTCCGCGATCAGCTGGGCCCGGGGTTTTTCGCGGTGCAAATAGGGATCCGCGGCGACCCTGTAAAGCCGGTTAGGGTCACGCGTGAGCAGGGTGGCCAGGTAGGGTGCGCGTTGGCACGAAAGAGTTGCGATCCGCAGGCCCGGCTCGTCCAAGTGGGTGAGATCCAGGCCGCTTTGTGCCGCGGCGTCGAAAAGACGCTCGGCACGCCGCTGCGCATCCCCGCGATCTGGGGCACTCTGCGCGAGATCGGCCGGCCTGACCATGACCCCACGATACCTTGACAGGTGCAGCGGCCCGCATTACCCAAGGCATTGATTCTCCTCGGTCATGCGGGATCTATATGAAGTACTCGGGGTCGAACGTGGCGCGAGCCAGGGCGATCTGAAGAAGGCGTACAGGCGCCTCGCGCAGCAATTCCATCCCGACAAATGCAACGGCGACAAAGAAGCCGAAGAAAAGTTCAAGGAAGCCGCGAACGCGTACCAGATCCTATCGGATGAGGATCAGCGCGCCGCGTACGATCGCTACGGCTTCGATGGCATCAAGCGCGGGCAGGGCGGTTACGGCCCTGGGTTCTCGAGCGTCGAGGACATCTTCTCCGCGTTCGGTGATCTGTTCGGTGATTTCTTCGGCGGGCGCACGAGCGGTCGGCAGCGCCAGCCGCGCGGCGCGGATCTGCGCGTCGATCTCGAGCTGACATTTGCCGAAGCAGTGTGGGGCACGACCAAAGAGGTCAAGGTCACGCGCGCGATCGCATGCACCAAATGCGAAGGCAGCGGCGCGGCCGCTGGCAGCAAGCCCGAGGCGTGCCGCACGTGCCAAGGCAAAGGCCAGGTCGTGCACTCGCAGGGCTTCTTCATGGTGCAGACCACGTGTCCGCAATGCCGCGGGCTCGGCAAGACGATCAAGGATCCGTGCGAGGAGTGTCGCGGTCGCGGCACGAAGCCGGAAACGTCGACGCTCAGTGTGACGGTGCCCGCCGGCGTCGACGATGGGCAAACGCTGCGGCTCGCCGGCAAAGGCGAGACCGTCGCGAACGGTATGGCGGGTCATCTCTACGTCGTGCTTCACGTGCAAGGCGACGAACGATTCCGCCGCGACGGCGACGACGTTCTCACCGAGCTACCCGTCAGCTTCGTCAAGGCGGCGCTCGGCGGCGAGGTCGAGATTTACACGCTCGAAGATAACTGCACCGGCGTCGCGAAGATCGAGCTCAAGCCCGGCACGCAACCGAACGAAGTGATCGTCAGGCGCGGTTGCGGCATCCCGCACGTCGGAGAGCACGGCCGCGGCGATCACTGCATCCTCGTCAAGGTCGAGATTCCCAAGCGGCTCAGCGCACGCCAGCAAGAGCTGCTGCGGGAGCTGGCGACCGAGCTGAACGAAGACGTCAAGCCCGAGAAGCGCGGCCTGTTCACGCGCAAGAAGTAGGTATAAGAGCGGGATGTCGAATCCCCGCAATCTTGTCGTACTCATCACGAAGGGCACCGATCACGAGCTGTCGTCGGTCGGATTCACGATCGCAAACGGCGGCATGACAGCCGGCTTGAAGGTTTCGATCTTCTTGTCGAGCACGGGTGTCGATCTGGTGCGCAAGCGCGCGACAGACACCACGCACGTCGCGCCGCTCGATCCGCTCGCCGCGCTGATCCAAGACTTCGTAAAGCGCGGCGGCACGCTGTGGGCATGCACGCCTTGCGTGAAAGCGCGCGGCTACACGCAAGACGATCTGATCGAAGGCGTCGTGATCACCGGCGCGATCCCGATGCACGAGCTCATCGCCGGTGGTGCCGCAACGCTCAGCTTTTAGATCCCTTCGATCCGCGTGACGGTCGGCTGATCGGTGTCGGTCCGATACTGCACGCGCACGCGCGCGAAGTCGGACGGGATTGGCGTCGCCCACGGGTCGACCTTGAAGCGCATCTCGCTGCCGTCGTCGCGTTCGATGATGACTTCATCGCCGGTCGCGGACTTCAAGATGCCCTCGGTGCTTTGGGCGGGCGCGGCAAGCTGGGCAAACCATTCGTTCGCGAATGGCGTCTGCGTGACCTGCTGATCGCGGGGGCGCGGAGTTGCGACCGCGGATCGCCGTGCCTCGTACTCGCGGCGCGCCTGCATCTGTGTCTCCGAGGCGCGCGCTTGCGCACTCTGTGCTTGTTCTTGCGCGGCAGTGCCCTTCTCTACGGCTGCGGTTTGGGCCTGCTCCGCTTCCTGGCGTTCGCGGTCTAGCTTGGCCTCGGCTTCGGCCAGCTCGCGTTGCTTATCCGCAACGTCTTGTTCGGCCTTGGTGACGTCTGCTTGCTCTTCGCGCGCTTTTTCCTGAGCGCTTCGCGCGGACTCGAACGCCTTCTCGGATTCACGCTGTGCTTGTTCTACTTGCTCGTCCGTGGATCGTGGCGTCCCATCGCGCTGCTGGCACGCAGTCGTCAGAAGCCCGACGGAAAAGATCGTGGCAGCGAGTCGCGTCTGCATGTGCTCCTCCTTCTGGTACGGAAGGATGCAGAGCGCGGTCCATCAGCTATTTCGGTACGTAGATTTTGATTTCGACGCGGCGATTGGCGAGGCGCCCCTTCGGCGTCGCGTTATCGGCAACCGGCTGCTCGGCGCCCGAGCCATCGACGACGATGCGACTACCGGGCACGCCTGCGACGACGAGCGCCTGGCGCACGGCTTCGGCGCGCGCGCGCGATAGATCGACGGCGATCGCCGACACGTCGCCGGCGTTCGGCTGCGCGAATGTCTTCGCTTCGCGATCGTCGGTGTGACCTGTCACGGTCACGCGGATCGATGGATTCGCGGCGAGCGTCTTCGCGATCTTCTGGATCGATTTCTTCGCCGACGTGCGCACGGCCGTCTCGCCTTCGGCGTACAGCAGGCCTTCGATCGTGCCCTGCATCGCATCGACCTCGGCGGGCAGTTTGTCGGCGCAGCCGTCGTCGTCGATAAAGCCGTTCAGCGTTTCCTGCTCGGCGGGACACTTGTCGGCGATATCGAGCACGCGATCGTTATCGTTGTCGATGTCGGGGCAGCCATCGGCGTCTTCGAAATTATCGGTATCTTCGGCGCGGTCGGGACACTTGTCCTCGCGATCGACGATGCCGTCTTGATCTCGATCGCGCCCGGGCGCCTCTTCGGCAACCGGCTCCTCAGGAGGACGCGGACGCGCCGGCTTGCCGAGCGCGAGCTCGATGCCGATGTTGAAGTCGGCCTCGAGGTTGACCCACTTGAACAAGAGGCCCATGCGCGCGGCCGATGGCAACGCCGACATGCGCGCGTCGAACCGAACGATGAAGCCTTTCTGCGAATCGAACCGCAGACCGCCGCCGATATAGCCTTCGCCGACGATGCCGGAGTTGAACGTCTGGCGCGCAGCCGACAGCGCGATCGGCGCGCCACCACCGACGACGATAAACGGATTGATGCGCCGCTCGGGCATCAGATCGATGCGCGCGTGAACGCGCGGCTCGAGCCACACGACGCCGGTGTCGACGCCCGCCTCGGTCGTCGTCTTCGTCGGCACGATCACGAGCTCGAGCTCGGGAAAAAACCACGGCTTCCAGAACGGCCGCGCGACGCGCGCGCCGAGCCCCATGCCCGTGCGCAGATCAGGATGGTACGGCTGCCCGTAGTTGTAGCCGAGTAGCGCATCATTGCTGAACACGCGCGGGCCGAAGAAGCCGCCGAGCTCGATGTAATCCTCGTCGTCGGCGGCGGCGAGCGACGGCGCGAGCAAGACTGCCGCGGTCGCGAGCCAAAGCGTGCGCATTTCGGCGCCCTTTTACCACAGCGCTCAGGCCTTACACGCTCCTTACATGGCGCCGTGACACAATGATCGTGCGTGCGCATCCTCGTGGTCGAAGACGAAGCCGCCTTGCGCGATGGAATCGTCGATTTGTTGTCGGGGGATGGCCACGCCGTGACGGCGGTCGGCGATGGTGTCGCGGGAGTCGAGGCGGGCCTGGGCGAGCCGTTCGACCTCGTCCTGCTCGACCTCATGCTGCCGCGCCTCGACGGCATGGAGGTCTGCCGCCGGCTGCGCGCCGCGCGGCCCGGCATGCCGATCCTCATGCTCACCGCGCGCGGCTCGGAGGACGACAAAGTACGCGGCCTGATCGAGGGCGCGGACGACTACGTCACGAAGCCGTTCTCCGCGCGCGAGCTGCTCGCACGCATCCGCGTCCTCGGACGACGCGCGCCAGTCGGCGAATCGCTCGACGAAGTCCAAGTCGATGGCGCGGTGATCGATCTCGCGCGCATGGTCGTGCGCCGTGGCGACCAGATGACCGCACTCACGCCGCGCGAGGTCGGAATCGTGCGCTGGCTGTATCGCCATCGCGAGCGAGTCGTGACGCGAGCAGAGCTGCTCGAGCAGGTCTTCGGTCAGCGCGGCGATCTGCAGACGCGCGCCGTCGACATGGCGATCGCGGTGCTGCGCAAGAAGCTCGAAACCGATCCGGCGAAGCCGACGCTGATCGTCTCGGTCAAAGGCGCGGGGTACGCGTGGAAACTCTCGCGCTGATCGCCGCACGTCGCACGCCGCGCGCGCTCTACGCTGCGGTGCTGTTGGCAGTGCTGCTCGCGGCGCTGCTCGGCGCGTGGTTTGTCTCGGGCTGGCACGACGTGCGGATGCGCCAGCGCGAGGCGCGGGTCGCGCCGCGTGCGGCCGCCGACGAGCGCGCGGCGGATCTTGCGCGCGAGCTGCGTGCGGAGCTCGATGCGCTGCTCATTCGAGAGGTCCGGCGTCCGTACTTCCATTACCAAAACCTGATGCACGACCCGCGCGCGTCGGCGGCGGTCAGTGTGTCGCCGTCGCCGCTGGCGACAAAACCCGACGACAGGTTCGTGCTTGGCTACTTTCAGATCGACAGCAAGGGTCGTGCGACGACGCCGACGATCAACGATGACGTGCCCGAGCTCTCCGATAACGCGAACCTCGCCGCAAACCGCGCGTTCCGCGACCAGGTGGTGCGCGACCTCGCGCGCGAGCTAACGCCGAAAGGTGGCGGCGCGCTTGTGGCGGAGGTGACGGCGCCGAAGGCTCTGCCGAAGGTGAAACCGGTGGCGCACGCGCAGGTCTATCAGATCGATCCGCAGGTGTATGCGCAGAACGTGAGCTCGAATGCCGTGTACGTGGCGACGAATGCTCCGCCAAAGCCGCGGCCGCCGCGTGTGGTCGAGTCGCTGCTGCCGCCGCCGGCCGCGCCGATCACGATCACCGTGTCGGCGCTCGAGTGGCAGCCCTTCTCGTTCGCCGGCAAGCCGGCGCTGGTCGCGGTCCGCGAAGTGCAGACGCCCGACGGAGCATTCACCCAAGGCTTCGTGATCGATCCCGCGACGCTCACGAGCTGGCTTGCGACGAAGGCGGGTGACATGGTCGCCGAGCTTCACGCGGGCGGTACCGATCGTGCGAGTGGTGCACATGATGTCGCGCCCGGCTGGCAGCTCACCGTCGCGCCGAATCCGCGCACGGTCGCGCGTGCGGCGAGCTCGGCGGGCGCGGTGGCCAAGCAGTTCCTCACGCGCTTCATCGCAATCGGTGCGGTCGCGCTCCTCGTGGCCGCCTTCATCTTCCTCCTCGTGCTGCGTGCGGAGCAGCTCGCGCGCGAGCGTAGTCAATTCGCCGCCGCTGCCGCGCACGAGCTGCGCACGCCGCTCGCGGGTCTTCAGCTCTACGGTGACATGCTCGCCGACGGCCTGGGCGATCCATCGAAGGTCCGCGACTACGCGCGCCGGATGAGCGAGGAAGCCTCGCGTCTCGGTCGCGTGGTATCCAACGTGCTTGGCTTCTCGCAGCTCGAGCGTGGCAACCTCAGTGTCAACGCGCAGGTCGACGCCCTCGGCGAGGCGTTGCGCGAGCTCGCCGAACGTGCCGAGCCCGCGCTCGATCGTGCCGGTGCCGCGCTCGAGCTCGATGTCTCGCCCGATGTGCGAGCCCGTTTCGATCGCGACGCGCTCGCGCGCATCGTCGGCAACCTCCTCGACAACGCCGAAAAGTACTCGCGCGCTGCCGACGACCGAACGATCCGCCTCGCCGTGCGAGACAAGGGTGATGTCGTCGAAGTCGAAGTCGCCGACCACGGCCCCGGAGTTGCCGATGCCGGCGCGTTGTTCCGCGCGTTCTCGCGTGGCGTGACGAATGATGGCCCGGCCGGTCTCGGCCTTGGCCTCGCGCTTTCCCAGTCGTTGGCTCAAGCCATGGGTGGGGATTTGAGGTATGCGCACGCCGACGGTGCCGGCGCGACCTTCATCTTGCGCCTGCCGCGCGCATAGATAGCGCGTTAGCGAAACGAATCCTTTGCGGTGCGACGCGCCGCGAACTCGGCAACATCGTTCGCGAGCAGGAACGGATTCGTCGCGCGCTCGTCGGCGATCGTGGATGGCGTCGAGGGCGTGCGCAGTGCGGCGCGGCGCGCGGCGATCGCCTCGTTGTTCGGCTCGACACGCGCGGCGAACTTCAAGTTCGCCTCCGTGTATTCGTGCCCGAAGTACACGCGCGTCGATGGCGGCAGCGCTGCAAGCTTGGCGAGCGACGCGTGCATCATCTCCGGCGTGCCTTCGAAGATTCGGCCGCAGCCTGCGGCGAACAGCGTGTCGCCGGTGAATACCGCCCCGTCGCCGTCTTCGATCCAGTAGCTGATCGCGCCCAACGTGTGACCGGGGTTGTGAATGATTCGCGCTCGCACCGAACCGAGCTCGACGGTGTCACCCTCCTCGACAAAGCGCGTGACCTTCGGCGCGCGACCGCGATCCTTTGTATGCGCGACGACTTCGAGCTCGGGGTGCGCCGCGACGAGCGCCTCGACACCACCGACGTGATCCCAGTGATGATGCGTCAGCCAGATCGCCTTGAGCGTGATGCCCTCGAGCTGTGCAGTGACTGGCCCTGCTTCACCGGGATCGACAACCGCCGCGTTCGTTCCGTCGATCACCAGATACGCGAAGTTGTCCTTGAGGCAAGGCACGGCCAGCACTCTCATGCGCCAGATGCTATCGCGATCACCGAGAGTCGTCAGTCGTGCACGGCAGTCGATCCGACGCGCGCCGAGCGTTGGCTTTACATGTCGATCGACGGCGTCGATTATCCGCAGAACTTCCAGTTCACGACGCCGAACGAAGCGCCGAAAGAGGCGCGCTGCGGCAAGGTCGTGTTCTCCGACATGCACGTCGCGTCGGGCTCGACATCGTTCTCGGGCACGCCGTTCCCGGAGGGCTGCTCGACGGGCCCGATGACGCCACAGGAGAAAGCACTCGCGTTCATGCTGTTCGACATCGCGACGTGCGTCGGCCCGATCCTCTAATTAAGTAGCGTGCGCCGCTCGCACGATCGCACGCTCGGCCCTATCGTGCGCTGATGATGACTGCGATGGTTTTGCGCGAGCACGGCGGGCCCGAGGTGCTGAAGCTCGAAGAGCTGCCCGTGCCCGAGCCCGGCCCCGGCGAAGTGCGCGTTCGCATCAAGGCCGTCGCGCTCAACCACCTCGACATCTGGGTTCGCCGCGGCGGCCCCGCGTTCAGGCTCGAGTATCCGCATCGCCTCGGCTCCGATATCGTCGGCGTGATCGATGCGGTCGGCGCCGGCGTCACCGCCGAGGTCGGCGCGAAAGTCGTCGTGCAGCCGGGCCTCTCGTGCGGGCGTTGCGCCGCATGCCTGAGCGGCCACGACAACCTCTGCCGTTACTACAAGATCCTCGGCGAGAACACGCAGGGCGGCTACGGGCAATACATCGTTGTGCCGCAGGTGAACCTCGCGCCGTATCCGGATCGCCTCGAGTTCGCGCAAGCCGCCGCGTCGATCCTGCCGTTTCTCACGGCGTGGCAGATGCTCGTGCATAAGGCGCGCGTTCAGCCGGGCGATGTCGTGCTCGTGCAGGGTGCGGGCTCCGGCATCGGCGTTGCGGCGACGCAGATCGCGAAGCTGCATGGCGCGCGCGTGATCGCGACGGCGAGCAGTGAAGAGAAGCTCGAGCGCGCGCGTCAGCTCGGTGCCGACATCGGCATCGATTACACGAAGCAGGATTTTGTCTCCGAGTGCAAGACGCTCACCGAAAAACGCGGCGTCGACATCGTGATCGAGCACGTCGGCGGCGAGGTGTTCGAGAAGAGTGTACGCGCCGTGAAGATCGGTGGCCGCATCGTGACATGCGGTGCTACCGCAGGCTTTCATCCCGCCATCGACCTGCGCCACATCTTCTTCCGCCAGGTCGAAGTGCTCGGCTCGACGATGGGCAGCAAAGCGGATCTACTCGCCGTGCTCGGTCACGTCGCGGCGGGTCGGTTATCGCCGGTCGTCCACGCCGTGATGCCGCTGTCGTTCGCAGCGGATGCGCATCGCATGCTCGAGGAGCGCCGCGCGTTCGGCAAAGTCGTGCTCGAGCCATGATGACGCTGCGCGGTCTCGGCAAGGACTACGGCGACCGCGTCGCCGTGAAGTCACTCGATCTCGATGTCGTGCGCGGCGAGATCCTGGGCCTGCTCGGCCCCAACGGCGCCGGCAAGACGACGACGATCTCGATGGCGTGCGGCGTCGTCACGCCGACTCGCGGCACCGTGACGATCGATGGCCATGACGTCGCGCGCGACCCGAACGCTGCAAAGTCGAAGCTTGGCCTCGTCCCGCAAGAGCTCGCGCTGTACGACGATCTGTCTGCGATGCAGAACCTGCGCTACTTCGGCGCGCTGTACCGCGTGCGCGATCCCGCGCGCATCGCATGGGCGCTCGATGTCGTCGGCCTCGCCGATCGCGCGCAAGAGCCCGTGAAAAAATTCTCCGGTGGCATGAAGCGGCGCCTCAACATCGCGGCGGGTCTCGTGCATCAGCCGGAGCTGCTCGTGCTCGACGAGCCAACCGTCGGTGTCGATCCGCAAAGTCGCAATCACATCTTCGAGACGGTGCGCTCGCTCAAGGCGCGCGGCATGACGATCGTCTACACGAGCCACTATATGGAGGAGGTCGAAGAGCTCTGCGACCGCGTCGCGATCATGGATCACGGCGTGCTGATCGCGCTCGGTACGCTGGGCGAGCTCGTCGCGAAGCACGCGGGCAAGGGTGTCACGCTCGAGCTCGCGGGCGATGTCGAAGCGGCGGCGCGCGCCGCGGCTGCGCACGCCACCGTGACCCGCGAGGGAGCGATGGTGCGCATCGAGCCACGTGATGGCCTCGCACCTGTCATCGCGGCGATCGAAGGCGCGGGCGCACGCATCATGCGCATCGAATCGCGCGAGGCGAACCTCGAGACCGCGTTCCTCGCACTCACCGGCCGCGCGTTGCGGGATGTAGCCGCATGATCGGCGCGACGATCAAAAAAGACGTCTGGCTGTTGCTGCGCGATCGCGGTCGGCTCGCGAGCCTGTTCGTGCTGCCGGTCGTGTTCATCGTCGTGTTCGGCTCGATGTTCAAGTTCGGTCCCGATCGCGGCACGCCACGACCGATCGCGATCTGGCACGCGCCGGGCGATGCTCGCGGCGAAGCGATCGCGCATGCGCTCGCCGAGACACCGGGATTCGCAGCGCGTCCGCTCGCATCGCCCGATGATGTGCGCCGCGCCGTGGCTGCCGACGATGTTGGCGCTGGGCTCATCGTCGGCGATGGGCCCGTCGAGCTTGTCATCGATCTCGCGGCACCGGTGCAGGTGCGCGGCCCGCTGCAAGGCGCGCTTACGGGTGTCGTCATGCGAGCACTCGCGCCGATCAAGCTGCCGCCACTCGTCGAGGCGAAGTCGCCGCCCGGGCTCGCGAAGCCACTCGACAACATCACGGGCTTTCAAGTGACGGTGCCTGGCAACGCCGTCTTGTTCGGCTTCTTCATCGCACTCACGCTCGCGATGTCATTCGCGAGCGAACGCCACACCGGCACATGGCGTCGCTTGCTCGCTGCGCCGGTGCCGCGCTGGAAGCTGCTCTTCGGCAAGCTCGTGCCGTACTTCTTGATCGGTCTGTTTCAGCTCGCAGTGCTCTTTGGACTCGGCGTCGCGGTCTTCGGCATGCAGATCGCCGGCAGCGTCGTCGCACTCATCGTGCTCACGATCGCGCTCGTCGCGTGCTCCATGTCATTCGGTCTACTCGTCGCATCGTTCGGCGGCACCGAGAAACAAATCGGAAGCATCGTGCCGATCGTGCTGCTCGTGATGGGCCTGCTCGGCGGCTGCATGTTTCCGCGCCTCATCATGCCGCCCGTGATGCAGAAGATCGGATTGGTCGTGCCGCACTCGTGGGCACTCGATGGCTACTACACTGTGCTCGTGCGATCTGGCACGACGGTCGCAGACATCGCCGCTCCCGTTGTTGCACTGTGTGCGTTTGCCGCAGGCTTCGCACTGCTCGGCTTGCTGCGCTTTCGCTTCGAGCGTTGATCAGTGCGCGCGATTACGCGCTCAAAGTGCGGCAATGCTCGAGTGGTCAGCTCAAAAGTCTTCGTATTAAGATGACCCGCTATGACAAGACTAGTTGTGGGGATGGCCGTGGTCTGCGCGCTCGCCGCGCCAGTCGCCGCGGAAGGCCTCGATGCAGAACGATTTGTCCCATCGGTCGGCGCTGAAGGCGGGTTCGTCAACGAGCACCCCGCGGTGCCGTTCCACCTCGGTTGGAGCTTCGGCTTCTTCCTCAACTTCGCCGACGATCAGGTCGTCGAGCGCACGGCCGCCGGCGACGAGGTCGGTAAGCCCGTCGACACCGGCCTCACCGCCGATGCCGTGGCGTCACTCGGTTTGTTCGGCATGTTCGAAGTCGGCATCGGCTTGCCGCTTCACATCATCTGGGATGGCGACCCGTATCGCAGCTACAACGCGACGTGGGGCCTCGGCGATTTGCGCCTTGTCCCGAAGTGGGCGGCGATTCGCACGGGTTCCGTCGAGAACCACTTCTTGCTCGGCCTCGCGATGCCGATCTCGTTGCCGACTGGCAACGGCTCCGCGTTTCGCGGCGCAGACGGCGTCACGCTCTTGCCAGAGCTCTTGCTCGCGCTGCATCTCGGGCGCATCGGCTTGGGCCTCGACCTCGGCTATCACTGGCGCTCGCAGCACCCGATGGAAGCGTGGGCCGACAGCATCGCGATCGGCCCGTGGCTTTCGCTCGGCCTCACCGAGAAGCTGAACCTGCGCGTCGAGATGTTCGCCGAGAAGCACGTCAACACGCGCGTCCCTGGCGCTGACTTTCCGATGGAGGTGCTCGGCGGCCTCGAATTCGCCGTCACGCCCGGTCTGCGGCTCTACGGCGGCGCGTCGTTCGGTCTCACCGACGGCATCGGCGATCCGGACTTCCGCATCATCGCGGGCCTTCGCTATCGCGACACGCCGACGGGCAAGAAGGACTCGAAGGGCGACCGCGACGACAGCGGTCATCCCGAGGATCAGGGCTTCCGCGACAGCGACGACGACGGCGTGCAGGACAAAGACGACAAAGCGCCGTACGACCCCGAAGACGACGACGACTTCGAGGACGACGACGGCGCACCCGAATACGACAACGACCACGACGGCATTCCCGACGACGATGACGAGTGCCCCGAGCTCGAAGGCGACAAGGAGCATGACGGCTGCCCGGCGAAGACGTACGTCAAGATCGAGAACGGCAAGATCATCATCTTCGGCAAGGTGCAATTCCGCACCGGCTCGGCGGAGATCGATAAGCGCTCCGAGCCGCTGCTCGATCAGATCGGCGAGGCGTTGACCGCGAACCCGCAGGTCAAGAACGTCGAGATTCAGGGCCACACCGACAACATCGGTGGTCGCGACATCAACAAACGCTTGTCGGAAGAGCGCGCGGCATCGGTCAAGTCTGCACTCGAGAAGCGCGGCGTCGATGGCGGTCGCCTCGACACCCACGGCTATGGCGAAACGCGACCGCTGGCACCCAACAAGACGAAGGCGGGTCGCGCGAAGAACCGTCGCGTCGAATTCGTCATCAGGAGGTAGGCGATGAGACTCACGACGATTCTGCTCGTGCTCGCAATGCCCGTCGTGGCGTTCGCGCAAAACTTCCCCGGCGACGGCTCGTACGTGCCACTGCGCTGCGACAACAACGTCATGATCGACGACTTCGCCGACGAGAGCGGCGCGCTCGAGGAACGCGACATCGTCGGCGACACGAGCAACGCCGCCGGCCTGCGCGCCGCCGACAGTAGCTATTTGTTCCTGCGCGTGCGCCTCGAAGAAGACCCGGCGCCGGGCGGCGCGGTGAGTCCGTACTCGTGGGGCTTCGAATTCGACACCGATGGCGATCGCACCGACTACGAGATCCTGATCCTCGCCGATGGCATCGGCGCCGCGGCGGGTGCGGTCACGCTGTTTCGCAATACGAGCACGGCGCAGCCAAACGATCCGAACGATCCGGCGGAGCAGCAGATTGCCACGTATGCGTTCACGTCGAACGCGCGCAGCACGCCTGCAGCAGGAACGAGCTACGGCGGCAGCGGTGACTTCTTTCTCAGCATCGCCGTGCCGTGGTCGGATCTGACACCGATCGGCCTTAACCACGACACGCCGGTCTACGTGTGGGTCGCGTCGTCGAGCGCGCCGAATAGCTTGAACGGCGACTTCGCGTGCCACAATCCGGCGCGCGACGGCGTCATAACGCTCGTCGACGATGCATCGGATCCAACGAGTCCCGATCCGGCGACGCCGCCAAATGGCAGCGGTACGGGCGAAGGCCGTCTCGAGGGCGGCGCGGGTTGCGCGACGACAGACGGGAGCTCGCTGTTTCTTCTCCTCGCGCTCGTTCCGCTCGTGCGTCGAAAAGCGCGTATGGTCGTCGCATGAGCCAACCGCCTCCCGGGTCGTTGGGCGCGCCGTTTATCGGCGAAGCCCTGGCCTTCCTCAAGGACCCGTTCACGTTCACGCTGTCGCGCACGAAGCAGCACGGGCCGATCTGGAAGACGCGCGTGCTCGGCGACACCATCGTGTTCTTCACGGGGCCAAAGCCGTTCGCGTTCTTCATGAACCCGGAGAACTTCACGCGCGAGCGCGGGTCGCCGAAGTTCTTGCAGGAGATCCTGCATCCCGATGCGGTGCCGTTCATCGATGGCGATCGCCATCGCACGCGCAAGCGGCTCCTGCTCCAGGCGTTCACGGATCAAGCACTCGATAGCTACCTGCCGGGCATGACGCGCATCTTCGAGCGCTATGTCGACAAGTGGGTCGGCACCGAGCTCGCCGTCGCGCCGGATCTCGTGCAGCTGGGCTTCGACGTCGCGGATATGTTGTTCGCCGGCGCCAGCCCCGACGCGAGCAACGTCGAGCGCTGCGCTGACTTCACGACGATGAACAAAGGCACGTTCGCGCCGCCGGTGAACCTGCCGTTCACGGCATACGGCAAAGCGATCAAAGCGCGCGATCGATTGCGCGGCTACATCAAAGAGGCGGTCGCGACGAAGGATGGCGGCGCACTCGGCATGCTCAAGCGCGCGCGCGGCGCGAATGGCGAGAAACTCTCGAACGAGGAGCTCGAGATCGAGCTCTTGCACTTCTTCTTCGCGGCGCACGGCGGTTTCACCGCGGCAGTCGCGTGGCTGCTCGTCGTGCTCGGCGAACGGCCCGAGCTCGGGAAGCGATTGCGCGAGGAGGCAGATCCGCGCATCGGCGACGGCCCACCGACGCTCGCACAGGTTCGCGAGCTGAATCTCGCGCGCGCGGTGTCGCGCGAAGTGTTGCGCGCATACCCACTCGCGCCGACGACGTTCATCGGCGTCGCGAAGCGCGACCTCGAGATCGACGGCTTCACGATCCAAAAAGGCTGGAAGGGCGCGGGCGCGGTCTGGCCGACACTGCAGGACAACGCGACATTTCGCGAGCCCAACCTCTTCAAAGAGGATCGGCTCGACGATGCAGCACTTCGTGCGCTGCCGGAAGGCGCGTACGTGCCGCAAGGCGGTGGCCCGCCCGATGGGCATCGCTGCGCCGGCGAAACGTTGATCCAGATGGCGATGCCGGCGTTCCTCGGCTGGTTCACGCGACGCTACGACGTCAGCTGGCCCGCGCAGGATGCAACGCCAGGCGGTGGTGGACTGGGGCCGCTGCCCAAAAGTGGCGTGCGCGTGAAAATCACCAAGCGCGCCGGTTGATCTGGCCGCGGACCCGTCCTCAAATCGCCAAATGCAGGAAGACCGCGTGGCTAACAAGGGTGGTGCCGAAGACGAAATCCTGGAGAACCAGGACACGGTGCTCGCGAACCAAGCGCGCATCATGGCGTATGCGGCACGCGTGGATAAAATTCTCGCGGACCTGAAGGCGATCGTCGGCAACCAGAAGACAATTCTGGCGAACCAGAAAGCGATCCAGGGCAACCAGAAGAAGCTCGATGCGATCGTCGCGAACCAGCGCAAGCTCGACGCAATTCTGTCGAACCAGAAGGCGATCGCGGCGAACCAGAAGAAGCTCGATGCAATTCTGGCGAACCAGAAGGCGATCGCGGGCAACCAGAAGAAGCTCGACACGATCGCCGGGAACCAGAAGAAGCTCGACGCGCTGCTGTCGAACCAGCGCGCCATTCTGGGCAACCAGAAGAAGATCCTGAATCGCAAGTAGAGCTCGCGGGGGCGAGCTGACCGTAGGGAGCGGCGGGTGTGTTGCCGAGCGCTCGAGCTTTGTCTAACGACTAGACTCCCCTATTTCGTTTCGTGCGTGCGTAGCCACTCGTCGAGCTCCACGCGCTCGTTGTCTCGGTTCGGAGACGCGGCGTACACAGCGCGAGCGGTGCGGATCAGCTCGAAGCCACGCGCACGTTCGCCGAGCTCCCAGATCGCTCTGCCGAGCGCGGATTGCACATCTGCCATCTCGCTTGGCCGCGCACCGCGCGTGCGGATCGCGAGCGCACGCTCCAGCGGAGCGCGCGCTTCGCGGAATCGATGCAGCTCGACAAAGCACAAGCCGACGCCGAGCAGCGCATCACCGACGAACGGATGATCCTTGCCAAGGCTCTGCTCGGCGAGCTCGAGCGCACGCTGCGAGGCGGCGAGCGCCTGCGGCACTTCGTGGCGGCTGAACAGCACCTGCGCGATGTTGCTGTACGCGTTCGCGATGTCGGGACCGTTGTCTGGCAACGTTTCAATGATCGCGAGCGCGCGCCGATAATACGTGAGCGCTTCGTCGAAGCGACGGCGCTCATACGCGATCGCACCGAGGTTCGTGATCGCGTTCGCCGCGCTTCTGCCGTTGATGAACGTGTCGGGTTTCGGCTCGAGGATCGAGAGCGCACGCAAGTAGTGGCGCTGCCCCGCATCGAGGTCGCCTTGATCGACCGCGATGTTACCCGCCGTCGTGAGCACGATCGCGATCTCGGGATGGCTTGGACCGAGCTGCGCCTCCTCGAGCTTGAGGCTGCGCTCGATCGCGACGCGCGCCTCTGCATAGCGACCGAGCTCGTCGTATTCGCGCGCGAGGCTCGTGTATACGCGAGCGAGCTCCATCGTGCCGGGCGCGATGCGCTCGCGAATATCGCGCGCATGCTCGTATTCGCTGGCGCTCGCCGCCGTGTTGCCCTCGTGATCGAAAATGTACGCACGCGTGTAATGGATCCGCGCGCGCTCTGCGGGTGCGTTGCCAAGCCGCTCCGCGTAGTGGTTTGCCACGTCGAGCCACGCATGGGCCTGGTCGAACGTGCTGCGATTGCCGAACAGGCTCGCGAGCTGCAGCGCCACGCGAAACGCGTTCTGGTCGGCATGGCTGGCGGCTGCCGCGCCAAACGCCTCGATGTATGTCGTCGTGGCGCCGACGGCGTCGCCGAGCGATCCTTTGCCGAGCCCGACTTGCTCGCCTGCTTCTCCGATCAGCGGCGCGTAGCGCAGCGCTCGCGCGGCCGCGTAGACGCGTTCGGCACGCGGTGCCGCTTCGCGGTACTTGCCGGCGATGCGCAGCGCCGAAATCTTCGCGAGCTCATCACGTTCGTGTGCCACGGCTGCAGCCGTCACAGCATCGGCAGGTTTCGTTGGCGCCGACAGCACCGCGACGTCGCAATCGGTGACAGCCGGCAGATCGGCGACGGATTTATGCGCGCGCTCGACGAGCTCTTTGTCGGCGCTGCCGAGCAGCTCGACGAGCGTCGCGAGCGCCGTGCGTTTTTGGTGCAGGCATGCGGTGCGTTGGTCGAGCATCTCCGCCGACTGCTCGTGCCGCACGTTCGTCGCCTTGCACGAGTCCTCGTAGGCCGTGACCCACGCGTGCGCGTAGTTGTCGAGCGCGCGCGTCGCGAGATCGAGCTGCGCTTTCGCGAACGGCAGGCCACTCGCGATGAACGCGCGCTGCATCGCGAGGCGCTGCTGTGGCCCCCATGCGCTTGCGATCGGCGCGTTGCCGCATGGCGCGGTCGCCGCGGACTTGCTCAGCCAGCCGATGCTCGCGACGCCGACGACAACGACGGCGGCGCTGATCGCGATCACGGTGCGACGACGCGTTCGCTCCTCGCGCGTGAGCGCAGCGATCAGCTCGTCCATCGACGCGAAGCGCTCGACGCGTTCGATGCTCATGCCGCGCTTGATCGCCGCGCGTACGCGCGCAGGTACTTTGCGCGGCGACTTGGGCTCGGCAATCTTGCCGGCGAGGATCTGTTCCGCGATCTCGCCGAAGGTCTCGCCGCGGAACGGTCGCGTATCGGCGAGCGCCTCGTACAGCGCAACGCAGAAGCTGTACTGATCCGTGCGGGCATCGACGACGCCCTGCAGCAGCTGCTCGGGCGCCATATACATCGGCGTGCCCATCACCGCGCCGACCTGCGTGAGCGCCTGATCGAGTGGCGTCACGCGCGACGCCTTGCGTGGCGGTTCGTCGGTCGCTTCGCCATGAATCGCGCGCACGAGCCCGAAATCGACGACGCGCGCGCGTCCGTCGTTGCCGACGAGCACGTTATCGGGCTTGAAGTCGCGGTGCATGAGCCCGGCGCGATGCGCGGCTGCGAGGCCGCGTCCCGCCTGCGCGAACATGTCCAAGATCTCGCCGGTGCTGCGCTCTTCGATCGCGAGCCACGCCGCAAGCGTGCAGCCATCGACGAGCTCCATCGCGATGAACAGCTGGCCATTGTCGTCGGTGCCGACGTCGTACGCGGCGACGACATTGGGATGCGCGAGCCGGGCGATCGCTTGCGCCTCGCGCATGATGCGCGCGCGGCCTTCACTGTCGACGCCGCGCTGGCCTGCGCCTTCGCGCATGACCTTGAGCGCGATCTTGCGATCGAGCTCGGGATCGTAGGCCGCGTAGACGACACCCATGCCGCCGGCGCCGAGCTCTTCGAGCACGAGATAGCGGCCGATCGAGGCGCCGCGTGAGCTCGCGCGTGCGGCCGGACGCTCGGGAACCGTGGCCGAGACGTGTTCGACCGCGGTGTCCGCTAGGTCCGGACGCGTCTTGGCCATCGACGCATTATACGTGGACGTCAACGTTGCGGGATCCTTCGCAGAATCTACGCTCTGGGATCCGGCGAATCCGGACTATGTTCGACCGGTCATGCGGGCGCTTGCAGACGAGACTCCCACGATCGCGTCGTGGACCTGTCCGACGTGCGGCAGCTCGTATCCCGGCGACTTTCGGGTATGTCCACGCGACGCAACCCCGCGTAACGAGATGGCAGAATCGATCGCCGATCCGCTTATCGGCGCCGTGCTCGGCCGCACCTATCGCGTCGCGCGCGTGCTCGGCGAGGGTGGCATGGGCCGACTCTACGAGGCCAAGCACGTACGCATCGACGCGCGATTCGCGATCAAAGTTCTCCACCCTGATCTCGCGCGCGATCAGGCGCAGCTCGCGCGCTTCGAACGCGAGGCGCGTGCGGCCGGCAGGATTCACTCCGAGCACGTCGTGCGGCTGTACGATGTGCTGCGCACGCTCGATGGTCGGCCGTGCATCATCACCGAGCTGCTCGAGGGCGAAGATCTGCAGCATCATCTCGAGCACAACGGCAAGCTGACGGTGGAGCAGGCGATACCGATCGCGCGGCAGTTGTGTCGCGCGGTCGCGGCCGCGCACGCCGCCGGTGTCGTGCATCGCGATCTCAAGCCCGCGAACGTGTTCTTGTGTAAAGGCGACGACGAGGTTCCGTTCGTCAAGGTGTTCGACTTCGGCGTCGCGAAGCTCGCCGACGACGAGCGGCTCACGCGTACCGATGCCGTCGTCGGCACCGCGGCGTACATGTCGCCGGAGCAGGCGCGGCGCGCCGTCGATGCGGGGCCACTCGCGGACGTTTATTCGATCGGCGCGATCCTCTATCACATGCTCACGGGGCAACAGCCGTACGGCAACGTGCCGGCGGTGAGTCGATTCGCGCTCGTGCTGCACGACGAGCCGGCGCGGCCGAGCTCGATCGAGCCAAGCATTCCGAGGGGCATCGAAGCGGTGATCCAGCACGCGATGGCGCGCGACGTCAGCGAGCGCACGGCGAGCGCTATCGAGCTCGACCACGAGCTCGCGGCGTTCGAAGATGCGCCGCCGGTGTCGATGATCACGTCGGGCTCTGTGAGTCGACCGTTGCCGCGCCGCGCTGATTCGTCGGGCAGCTGGGGGCCGGTTCCGGTTACCGCGCCGGTGCGCAACAGCGCCGAGCACCGGATCGATCTGACGCTGCGCGCTCGCTTTGCCCGCCCGGCCGCGATGCTGATCGCGATCGCGACGAGCTTGCTTGCGGGCGCGTGGGTCGCCGCGCTCGTCGGCGTGATCAGCGGTCGCGCGAGCAGCGGCGAGCGCGCGCTGATCGGCGTGCTCGCGGCGGTCGCGGTGATCGGCGTCGGCGCACTTCACGTGCGGATGCTAAAGCCGAGCTGGCAAAGCGTCACCGCGGTGCTCGCGTACACGCGAACTCCCGCGCGCGCGCTGCTCGCCGGCGTGGTGGCGCTCGGCGCGCTCGAGCTCGCCGCGCACGGCATCTTCGCGATCTTTCGGGTCGTGCCCGTCGGTATTGGGGTGCGCGTCGTGATCGCCGGGCTCGCGGCCTGCGTTGCGCTCGTGTGGCAATCGTGGGGTATTCGCGATCGCGTGATGCGCTTGATCGGATAGCATAAGGACCCCATGCAGCCCGGGTCGATCATAGGTGGGCGCTACCAGCTCGTCGATATCGTCGCCGAGGGTGGGCTCTCGACGGTGTGGCAAGGCGTCGCGCGCACGACCGAAGTGTTCGCGCGCCCGGTCGCCGTGAAGGTGATGAAGCGCCAGTTCTCGATGGTCGGCGGCCCATACATGTCGATGTTTCTCGAGGAGGCGCGCATCGGCGCGCAGCTGCAGCACTCCAATTTGATCCAGGTGCTCGATTTCATCGTCGAGACCACGCTGTCGGGCCCGGTGTATTGCCTCGTGCTCGAGTGGGTCGAGGGCATCGATCTCAAGAAGATGATCAACATCTCGGCGCGCATGCAGAAGCCGCTGTCGTGGGCGCTCGTCGCGACGATCGGCGTGCGTGTGCTGCGCGGCCTCGCCGCCGCGCACGAGCGACGCGCGCCCGATGGCAAGCTCGCGCCCGTGCTGCATCGCGACTGCTCGCCGCCGAACATCCTGCTCGCGCAAAACGGCGACATCAAGCTCGCCGATTTCGGGATGGCGCTCGCGCGCGATCGCATCGCGGAGCACACCGCGCCTGGCTTCGTCAAAGGCACGCTATCGTACATGGCCCCGGAAATTCTCGTCGGCAAACCAGCGTCGCCGGCGAGTGATATCTACTCGCTCGCCTGCACGCTCTGGGAGTCGCTTGCCGGGCATCGCTTGTTCCTGGCGAAGAGCGACGCCGACGTGATCGATCTCATCTTGAAGCATCCGCCGCCGCTCATCACCGAGCGCAGGCCCGATGTGCCAAAGGCGCTCGCGACGGCACTGCATCGCGCGTTGCAGCAGGAACCCGAACGGCGCTTCGCATCGGCGCGCGCGTTCGCGGCCGAGCTCAACGAGATTCTGCGTGCCGAAGGTCCGCCGCAGGATGGCGACGAGATCGTCGTCAAGGCCGTCGAAGAGATCCTCACGGCTAGCAAGCAGCTACGGACGTAGGGTCCGTGTCAGCGCCGCGGCTGATCGCCGGTCGATTCGAGGTACTCGAGACCATCGGGCGTGGCGGAATGGGTGTCGTGTACCGCGTGCGCGATCGCGAGCGGGGGATCGACATCGCGCTCAAGACGCTGCGCGGAATCTCGCCGGAAAGCGTGCTGCGCTTCAAATCCGAGTTCCGCGCGCTACGTGACGTTCGCGACCCAAACCTCGTCGAGCTCGGCGAGCTGTTCGAGAACGAGGGGACGTGGTTCTTCACGATGGAGCTCGTCCGCGGTGTGCCGTTTCTCGAGTACGTGCATGCGCGCAGCGAACACAACGATACGATGCGCGACCCTAGCAGCGAGGTGACGGCGGTCGATTCGCCGCAGGTGTTGCGTGCGCGCCAGCATGCGACGCTGCCAAGCAACAAGCTGCCGGGCCCGCAATGCGACGTCCCTCGCTTGCGCACGGCGCTCGCCGGGCTCGCGCGCGGACTGTCGGTGCTGCACGCGGCGGGCAAGGTGCACCGCGATGTCAAACCGTCGAACATCCTCGTCGAGGATGACGGCCGCGTCGTGCTGCTGGATTTCGGCGTCGTCGCGGAGCTGCACGAAGCGTTTCACGAGAAGCTCGTGATCGGAACGATCAAGTACATGGCGCCGGAGCAGGCGCGTGGCGAGGCCGTCGGTCCCGCTGCGGATTGGTACTCTGTCGGAGTCCTGCTGTTCGAAGCGCTCGTCGGCAGGCTGCCGTTTACGGGCAGCGCCGAGGATCTGCTCACGCTCAAGGAGCACATGGATGCGCCGGCGCCGAGCGACCTCGTTCAAGGCGTACCGGCGGACCTCGACGCGCTCGCGCGCGGATTGCTTGCGCGGGATCCAAGCGACAGGCCGCGCGAAGTCGATATCTTTGACGCGCTTGCCGTCGATAACGATCTCGCGTGGGCCGCGGGCGACCGATTCTTCGTCGGGCGCGCCGCGGAGCTCGGTCTGCTCGATGTGGCGCTCGAAGCCAGTGTCACGCGACCGACGAAGGTGATCGTCGAAGGCGAATCCGGTGTCGGCAAGACCGCGCTCGTCTCGCGGTTCTTGGAGATCGCGCAAGGTCTCGACACACGCGTTGTCGTGTTGCGCGGTCGCTGCCACGAGCGCGAGCGCGTGCCGTTCAACGCTCTCGACGGCGTCATCGACGACCTCACGCGCTTTCTCCGCATGCAACGCGATGATCGCGTGGACCGCTTGACGCCGACGGAGGTCGGCCCTCTGCTTGCCGTGTTTCCGGCGCTGCGCACCGTGCGCGCGTTCGCCGACGCTGCGCTGCTCGAGCCGACAAAGCCCGACATGCGCGGCCGCGCCTTCGAGGCGCTGCGCGATCTGCTCGCGCGCCTCGCGAGTTGGCGCAAGCTCATCGTCGCAATCGATGATCTGATGTGGGCCGATCGCGACAGTGTCGCTGTCCTCGAAGATTTATTCGCGCGTGATGCGCCGACGCTGTGCCTGCTCGCGACCACGCGTCCCCGCGTCGGCGATGCGATCGTGCAACGGCTCGGCGATGTGCGAACGATCAAGCTCACCGGGCTCGATGCCGCCGATACCGCGGAGCTCGTGCGCATGGTCGCGAGCGATGCAGCGGCGAAGACCGCGCATATCGTCGCCGAAACACGCGGCCACCCGCTCTTCATTCGCGAGCTCGCGCGCCAGCCGACGGCGCGGCCTGTTGCGTTGCACGACGCGATCTGGACGCGCGCACAGCAACTCGACAAGGTCGCGCAGCGGTTGCTTGCCGTCGTCGCGCTCGCCGGCGCGCCGATCCCGCGCCATGTCGCTTGCACCGCCGCTCGACTGTCGATCGCGGAGGCCGAGCCGCACATCGCTGTGCTGGCGCGCGATCATCTCGTTCGCGTGCACGGGGCGCGCCCGCAGGATGCCATCGAGCCGTTTCACGATCGCATCCGCGAGGCCGTCGCGGAGCATCAGCCGCGTGACCGCGAGCAGGAGCTCCACCGCGCGATCGCGCTCGCGCTCGAGGCAGCTGGTGCACCGCCGGCGCAACTCGTCGCGAGCTTCGATGCCGCGGGCGATCACGCGCGCGCATCGCAGTACGTGATCGCAGCCGCCGAAGCCGCGCGCGCAGTGTTCGCGTTCGGCCGAGCCGCCGAGCTCTTCCGCCGCGCGCTCGAAGCGCCGGAGCTGGAGGTCACGCTGCGCCTGTGGCTGCTCGTCCAGCTCGCCGAGACGCTCGCGAACGATGGCAAGACCGCCGAAGCGGCCGAGCGCTTCCTCGAGGGCGCGCGTCTCGAGGCGCCGGGCTCCGAGCGCGAGCTCGATCTGCTCCGTCGCGCCGCCGAGCGTTTCCTGATGAGCGGCCGGCTGGCGCCGGGTCTCGAGACCGCGCGCACGGTGCTCGCGCGGGCGCACATGCGCCTGCCGGCAACGCGCACGCGAACCCTCGCGGGCCTGCTCTGGAATCAATTCCGCATGCGCAAGCTCGATTGGAGTGCCGCGCGCCGCAGCGAGCGCTCGCTCGATGCCGACATCTGCTGGTCGATCGGTGCCGGGCTCGCGATGGTCGATTCGCTGCTCGGCGCATACTTTTCGGGGCGCGCCGCGCGGATCGCGCTCGCGGATGGCAACGCGCTGCAAATCGCGCGCAGCATGGCGACATCCACCGTCGGTGCGGGCCTGCTCGGCCGGCGCGATCGCGCGGTGGAGTTGATGGCCGCTACCGAACGCGCGGCGCGTGAAGACGGCACGCCGCTCGCCGCGTGGTACGTCAAGCTGGCGCAAGCCGGCCTCTCGTTCATTCTCGACAACGATTTTCGTCGCGCGCACCGCGACGCCACCGCGCTCGAGAACGAGTGGTACGCGGCCGGCCACGGTCAAGGTTGGGAGACCGACATCGCGATGCACTTCTCGCTCGCGTCGCAGCAGATGCTCGGCGAGCATCGCGAAGTCGCAAAGCGTGTCGCGGCCCTCGTGCAAAGCGCGAAGCGCAACGGTGATCTGTTCCAAGAGGTCACGCTTCGTGTTCGGTTTGCCGTGCGGCACTTGCTCGACGATCGCCCCGATGACGCGCGTGCTGATGTCGAAGGCGCGCTGGCCGCGTGGCTGCCCGACAGCCAAAGCAGCTTCGGCAACCAGCACGCATGGGCGCTATGGAGCCAAACGCGCATCGCGCTGTACGCGGGTGACCTCGACATCGATCTCGACGATGCGTGGCAGCGCATGCACACCTCGCTGATCGGGCGCATGCCCGTCACGCGCCTCGAGTGGTTCAACGTCTATGGTACGTACCTCCTCGGCAAAGCGATCATGGCGCAGCGTCGCGGGCGCACGAGCAACTTCGCGGCGCTGTGCCGCCAGGCCGAGCGCATCGCCGATCGCATCGGGCGCCTGGCGTTCCCCGCAGCGCCCGCGTCCGAGGCGATGCTGCGCGCGGGCATCGCGTGGGTGCGTGGCGAAGATCTCGTGGCCGCGCTACGCCGCGCGGTGGATGCGTCGGTCCAGCATGGCGTGCTCGCGTACGAGCCGTTTTTGCGCCGCCGCCTCGGCGAGGCGATCGGTGGGAGCGAAGGCGCGACGCTGGTCGCCGAGGCCGACGTCGAGGCGAAGGAGCGCGGCTGGCGCGCGCCTGCTCGAGGCGCGGAGATCGCGATTCCGACGGGGCGGTTTCGGTAGCTGCGCGGGAGCGTGAAGATCGCGATTCCGACGGGGCGGTTTCGGTAGCTGCGCGGAGCGGCTGATCGGAGCGCGGAGATCGCGATTCCGACGGGGCGGTTTCGGTAGCTGCGCGCGAGCGTGAAGCTCGCGATTCCGACGGGGCGGTTCGGTAGCTGCGCGGAGCGGCTGATCGGAGCGCGGAGATCGCGATTCCGACGGGCGGTTTCGGTAGCTGCGCGCGAGCGTGAAGCTCGCGATTCCGACGGGGCGGTTTCGGTAGCTGCGCGGGAGCGTGAAGCTCGCGATTCCGACGGGGCGGTTTCGCTAGCGGGTGGACCGAGACGATCGCGATTCCGACGCAGGGCTTGGGGGCGGTTTCGGTAGCTGCGCGCGAGCGTGAAGCTCGCGATTCCGACGGGGCGGTTTCGGTAGCTGCGCGCAGCGTGAAGCTCGCGATTCCGACGGGGCGGTTTCGGTAGCGGGTGGACCGAGACGATCGCGATTCCGACGGGGCGGTTTCGTTAGCTGCGCGCGACCCGATCGGCGCGCGGGGGCCTTCGAGGGGCGGTTTGCGTGGTCCTGAGCGCGGCTGATCGGCGCGCGGAGATCCGCGGCGCGCGCGAGCCGCGGACGCGGTGCGAACGGCTGCGATGCGCGTCCTACTTCGAAAGCGACCCAGGAGTCTCGTAGAGGCTAATCGTTCCGTGCCTGCGCCAACCCTCCTTGAGCAGCCACGTACGCGGGAACCATGCGAACAGCGATTCGTATCCCGGTGGCGGCAGCGCCCAAAACGGCCGCTCCTCGCGCTCCTTCCAACCGTTG
>Ga0070698_100000274_pt1 | contig 52410 bp, 43 predicted proteins | sample KBSK1502metaG_FD_65477 | JGI IMG/M metagenome (GOLD analysis project Ga0070698, IMG submission 65477) | Corn, switchgrass and miscanthus rhizosphere microbial communities from Kellogg Biological Station, Michigan, USA - KBS K1-50-2 metaG | ecosystem: Host-associated > Plants > Roots >...
ACCCCTTACAATGCCGAGCTCCATCACCGCAATCAACTCCAACACGGCTCCTGGATCTTTCAGCTTCAGCAATCCTAACCATTCCTTTTTTCCCTTGAAGACCCATAGAAAGTCTACCGACGAAACCGATTTCAGAGCCCGACAACCCCCTACGGGACGATGCTCTCGAAGATGCAGATCAACCTGGGCGGTCCTGCCTGAAGTTGACGCCTATGGGCAGCCGCCGGATCCCGATACGCCGCTACTGCAGATGGCTATCGAACAATGCTAACCTGGTCGCGAGACGTGATTTTGATTTCCAGTTTTCCACGATACAGGTCGATTTTTCCGCGGAGATTTACCGTCTGGCCATCGAAGCTGTTGAGCCAGCTCTCATCAGCGACTGTCTTCAAGGCTTCGATGTAACCGGTGATTAGCTGATGGGGATATGGAGCGCCCACTCGGAGGAAGGCTTCATCGTTCTTGAGGACTTTGACCTCTGCCACTTTTCCCTGAATTGTGACGGTCTGTCCGACATGGGCCGCTGCGGCTCCCGCCGGTATTGGATTTGCCGCCTGGATGTTCGGTACAATTGTTAGCAGACCTAATGCGACCAACCACGAAATGAATTTGGTCATGCTTCGACCGATTAGACGAGTGAGATCTGTCTACCACCAGACTTGCCACGGTCCCCAATCGGGCCCCCAGTTGAGCGAAGCCGTCTCGTTTATTTCGGCTGCCTGGAGTTGACTTTCGGCGATTGACTGTTGCAGTGCTAGCCGCTTGTACTGTTGATACTCGGTTTCGCCTCCAATGTATACGATGCCCTTTTGCTTATCCGCGTAGGTGTAAAGAACTTTACCATTTTTCATCCGACGTTCGAGCTTGTAGGGTGCCAGTTGACTGTACAAAGCTTGCTGCTTAGGGGTCGACGGAGTGCGCGAACGAAACCCGGCGGCGGAAAGTAGTGATTCTGTGTTCGAGGCATCCACTGACGCACAACCTTCGAAACCGGCCAGAGCAACAACCAAAAGCAGAACGGTGAGTGAGATAGACAACGGCTTCATACTGTTCATGAGGGTTCGTTGTGGTTGAACAGATCCGGTGGGAAAAGTCAAGCAACGGATGGCGCGGGCCATTGCGAATGAAACCGAGAGATATGGCTGTGGACTTCTCTTGATTCCCGACTCAGAGCCTACTCTTTCTACAAGAAGCACGGATGGGTCGACGCAGAGGTGCGAAAGAATCGAAGGATCATGAAGAAATTCAACCTACCGTCCAAGGCTTAGATCTGACCCCCGATGCTTCGGTGGAAGCGATTGCCCTGACCGCGTACGGAAGCAACTAGGCAGACTGGTTGTAGCGGCTTAGGGTTCTCACGGCTAAGATAGCATGAGGATTTGCTAGAACCGAATATCCCACTAATGAACAACAAACTTATAAACGCCAACAGACGATTTCTTGGCAGCGTCCTCCTGGCCCTGGCCGGAGCGATGGCGCCCACTTTGACCACTAACGCGGACCCGATCACCGAACTACGTTCATTGTCGGTGTTCAAAAATGCCGACATGGCTAAATTGGCGGCCGGTGATGTTTTGGCTTCTCAAGGACCAGGCATGCGGTTTTCGCGAGGGGGATCGGCGGAAAGCGCATACATCGTGCGAGCCCCGGTCAAAACTACCGTTGGCCTTATTCAGCAGTGGCGTCCAACCCAGCACCCGGAATTGAGAGTGTACGTCCAGGGGGATGTTTCTGCGAGGGTGAGTCCTAACGATTTTCAAAACCTTGCGTCCGCTCCCTCCAATTCTTCGGTTAAAGCATTCGTCGACGCGACTGAAAAGCTTCCTGGAGACGCCTCGAAGTTGCAACTGAGCAGCGCCGAGGTGAAGCAATATACCAGCGGAGGTGCAGCTGGCGGCGGAACGATCCCTGCGCCAGTGGTAGCATTCTGGGGCCAAGTGTTGGCGCAACGGGCCAAAAGCTTTGTTTCAGGTGGTCTTGCTGCACAGCCGCCCTATCAGACATCGGGTTCCACCATCCTCGCTGCGGACGAAGTAGCGCATTTGCTTGAGGAAAGCGGCAGCGTTCGATCGCAATTCTCCTCGCTGATTTCGTCTACGGCAATTGGGGGAGGGCGTGGTTCGCTGACGCCATCTCTCTCCTGGCAACTCTTTCACGGCGGTGCGCGCGGGTCCGTGAGCCTAGCCGCCGTAAGTCTGGATGCTTCTTACGCAAGACCCGTAGCGGATGGCTGGCAAATAGCGGATCTGGAATTTTATTCCAGCGGGGGTTATTACGTTGCGGTGACCTTGCATCAGTTCTGGCCGATACAAGTAGACGGAAGCGAGGCAACCTTGGTTTGGCGTGTTGACCTCGTGTCCTCGGCTGCCCTGGGAGGACTGCGTGGTGCGGAGCGACTTGGCTCGGGTGCCGCAATGATGCGGGAAATACAAACGAACGTAAGAGCTTTCATTAAGGACACGCCTCGTGGTAAATAGATCTGGCTGGGGGGGATTGGAGCCCGTACCACATGAATGTCTACTCTTCGCTCAGGCGCTCTGTGCGCGCCCTGTTTCTGGCCGCGGCTAGTCTGCCGTTGTCGAGCATCCATGCTCAAACTCTTTCGGTTGCCCCCAAGCCAACTGAATTGTCGCGCGGTGCGACGGTCTCACCCTTCTCTTATGAGTTCGAGGCCGAAAGCTCCTATATTGGCGATGGCGCGGCCACTCACGGCCGCGTTAACTATGGAGACTTTTCGGAAATCAACAGTTCCGCACGCGTTGTCGTATCCGATCAGATCCGGAACAATTTTATACTACGGTTGGGCGTCCAATGGGAGCGCTACGCGTTCGATACTTCCAGTCCGGTAACACCGATACCGGACGCAGTTGAGGCGTTGAATGCTGTAATCGGAGCTGATATCCAGCTCACTTCGGCTCTTTTGGTTAGGATCGAAGCTCATCCGGGTGTCTATGGCAGTTTTAAGCACGCTAACTCTCGCCTTTTTAACGTTCCTATTACAATAGGAGGATCCTATTTTCAGACTCCTGATTTGGTCTTCATTGCGGGCCTTGGCATCGATCCTAACTCGAATGTGCCGGTGTTTCCTGCAGTCGGGGTTCACTGGAAGGTGTCTGATCGTTGGCTGATAGACGGGGTTGCGCCGCGACCACAGGTGCAATTTAGTCTCACAGACAAAATTACATTATTCGCGGGAGCTGATATCCGAACCGGTACATTTCGTATGGACAACCAATTTGGCCATTCCGTTCGGCTGGAAAAACTCAACAATGCGATCTTGGATTATTGGGAGGTCCGAGGGGGTGGCGGATTGACCTGGGCGATCTGGAATGGGGTCAACCTTGACGTCGAGGGAGGTCTCGTACCGTATAGGCGATTCGATTTTAATCGGGCGGACTTCAAAGTCATTTCCTCGGACTGGGCGCCGTACGTTCGGGTTGGGCTTTCAGCAAGCTTTTAGCCGCGCCGGGAAGCACCTTCGGATCCGAGTTCCTGGGAGGAATTCATGCGTACGCCGTTAATTGTTCTTAAAGATCTGGTGAAAAAATTTGGCCAGACGACTGCCGTCGACAACATCTCGATGTCAATCGGCACTGGCGAAATCTTCGGTTTCCTTGGCGCCAACGGAGCGGGTAAAACCACCACCATCCGGATGCTCTGCGGTCTGACTAAGCCAACGAGGGGAAGCGCGTCGATCGACGGCCTGGATGTTTGGAGAGATCGATTTCGCATTCGGTCAAAGTTTGGGTACGTGTCTCAGAGATTTAGCCTTTATCCCGATTTGACAGTCTGCGAGAATCTTCGCTTTTTCGCCGGGGCGTATCGTGTTCCCAAGGACCGATTCGAGGAGCGGGTTTCCCAGATGCTTACAGAAATGGATCTGCAAGGCTACACCCAAGCGAAGGCAGGAAGACTGTCTGGGGGATACAAGCAGCTTTTATCGATGGCTTGCGCTCTGATCCATGAGCCGGAGCTTTTGTTTCTGGATGAACCGACTGCTGGTCTCGATCCGCCCAATCGCCAAAGAATTTGGGGTCTCTTGTACAAGGTGACTCAATCAGGAACGACTGTCTTTGTGACCACCCATTACATGGATGAGGTGGAGCGCTGTTCAGAAGTCGGATTTATCCAGCAAGGCCGTTTGGTTGCCAAAGGATCGCCGGGCAATCTAAAAAAGCATTTAGGCGGGAATCTGCTCGAGATTCACGTTGAGCCTGCGATGTCGGCCGTGTTGGAATTGCAGAAATTCCCCGGTGTTGACGGCGTTGACCTGCGCAGCGGTCGATTGCGATTGCAGGCCCAGGATCCGCAGAGTCTGCTCAAACGATGGCACCAGCATTGGCCGTTCCCAGACCTGAAGTGGCTCGGTTACTCTTGGGTGGAGCCGGATATGGAAGACGTGTTTAATGCGTTCACCCACGGTCACTATTTAAAGGATCCGTACGCTAAGCCCGCCCCTGCCAATAAGCCCGACCGCGATGCGCCAACCTCTACCCCGAGGGCCGACTTGGTCGGAACTAAAAACGGCAAAGCCAAAGTGAATTTCGTCGACTCCTGGAATGCGATTCTCACCATCGCCTACAAGGAGTTCGTTCATGTTTGGAGAGATCGCCGGGTTTTGCTTTTGATCCTGGTCCTACCACCTTTTTTTACCGTTGTGTTTGGGCATGCTTTTGGCGGGGCGGCGGTCCGCGATGTACCTACCATGTTCCTCAACGCGGATGGTGACAGCGAAAGCGAAAGATTCGCCAACCTACTTCATGGCCAGGATATTTTCACTGCTTTGATCGAAGGTAGCGACGACCCTGGCAAGACTCAAAAAGATTTGGGTGATCTGCTGCAGACTCTTAAGGACACTTTCATTTGGAAGCCATGGGCCGGAGATTCAGCCGGACCAAGTGATTTGGTCAAAGCCGGTTGCGAAGCGGCTATTGTGATACCGTCGGGATGGGGGCAAGCGATTCGTGATGGCAAACCGATCCCCATCCGAGCCATTCTGGACGGATCCGACACGGATACCGCGCCGGCCGTGCAGGGTTTGCTGCAACAGGCTCTAGGCGCATTCCAGGCGAATGAAAGATTCGAACTCATCAAAAATCTACCGACCGAAGTCATTAACTTAGGTGAGCAGCTTTCTCCAGAGACCCAGGATGCATTCAACTCTGCTCTCGCTCCTTGGGAGGTCACGACCCGGATTCTTTACAACCCGAGCCTGGAGTTTGTGAATTATGTTGTACCCGGGATGGTCGGTCTGATCCTCCAATTGGTCACCGTTACCTTGATCGCGAGCACGATCACGCGGGAGCGCGAAGCCGGCACCTTGTCTCAATTGCTGGTGACCCCGTTGCATCAGTCGGAGATTGTGATCGGAAAAGTATTGCCTTATCTCTTCATTGCGCTGTTCCTCATCGCCAGCACGATCACTATTGCGCACTTTCATTTTGGTATAAAGATTCATGAGCCGCTGAAGCTATCGGTCATCTGCTTTTTGTTTTTGTTATGTTCGCTTGGTTTGGGACTGCTAATCTCAGCGGTCTCGAAGACTCAAACACAGGCTATTCAGTTCTCGGTCTTTCTTCTGCTTCCGATCATGCTGTTGTCTGGCGCGTTCTCGGCTCTCAGCCAGCTGCCCTTTACCGTGCGAGTATTTTCTGAACTGTTTCCGCTAACTCATTTTTGCCGCGCTTTCCGCAGCGTCAATCTGTATCGGGCTCAGTGGGACTTCATCGCCGGTGATCTCATGGCTCTGGCGATTGGGGCTCTGGTCACGTGTGTGGCAGCAGCTTACTTGTTGCGCGTTGCCGAGGATTAAGGGGAAAGAAAACAAACATATGTACGCAAGCATCCGAATCTATAAGGCGGACTCCATTGAGGACGTGGCCCGCATGGTGAAAGAGGATTTTGTGCCGATGATCGAGCGAATGCCTGGTTTTTTGAGCTATTATTGTGTTGCGGCAGACAACGGAACTTGGGCAACGGTAAGCATATTTGACACCGACCCCCAAACGGAAGAATCCAACCGGCTGGCCGCAGAATTCGTCCAGCACAGCGAAATGATCAGCCTGGTACGCCGAGTGGAAATGATCACCGGTGAGGTGGTAGTGCACTGCCGGCACTAGTGTACCGTCTCGCATATAATGATGAAGTCGTCCGGCAGACGCCGGATCAGTTGGCTGTTTTTCAAGGCGCGACCCGCCCGCAACGCTTCGCGTAGCGATGCGGGCGGGGCGACGAGCCTATCCGAATCGATATGTAAGGAACGAGCAACGCGGAAAAACAGCCGGCTAAACTCCTTTTTCGATGCCGTAGAGGCATCAGAGTCACATCGAATACGTTCAATACATTATCTGGTTTTGTGTGAAGGTAAGATTTAGATCTGACCCAATCTGGTGATTCCTTCACTGTTTTCGCTCTGGTCATTCCACTTTCGCAGGGCGAACAGACACCGATGTAAGGGGAAACGTTGTCGGAGAAATACTGCCGCCACCAGTCCGATGGCTAAGGGTGCGGGTCCGATCAAAAGCCAAAACAGGGGTTGGTCGGCGTTAGCGGCGGCAATTGTGCTGGAGAGCAGGAGCGTCAGGGTAAAGCTAAAGGCGCTCATGTCCCTGGTGGGGCGGTCAGTGTGCCGGTTTTGGAAAACCTGAGTTAACCGTTGCTTCGCTCGTCGAGTTTCCATATGCAAACTGGTGTTGGGTATTGGTGGTTCATGCCGCGTGCTTAGCGATTTTCGTTTGTTCAATGACTCGACGAATAAAACCACGTGATCAGGACACTTTGATCAAAAGAAATTTGAACCGTGCCAGAGAAAGCGCCCTGTGTTGAAGATTTGGATGTGAGACCAGTCGATCCCCACAATAGCGAACGCGTCGTAGCTTGCCTCAAGCTATGCCGCGCAATTCGCTGTCGACGAGAGTGCCATCACAATCCAAAATTACGCAGCTAATCATAACGCTTCAATCTGTATCGGGCGATAATTGATCTGTCCCTGAGACCGCTCTCAACGACTTGGGCTCGATTGCTCGCTACACGTTGGGTTACACTCGGGCGTTGCAAGCAACGCGCCCTCCGACCGGTGGGCCGCATCCACACTGTTCAAAATCTGTGAAATCGGCGCAATCTGCGGATGAAAACACCTGCCTCGCATGGATTCGAACCATGACAGAGCGATCCAGAGTCGCTAGTGCTACCGTTACACCACGAGGCAAAAAGGGAGGGGAATTCGGTACTTCAGAACCGAACAAAGTCAACGGTTTCCATCTAAGCGCAAGGCCGATGCGACGGACGCGCGGGAGCGCATCCCTACCGAACACGGACGCGCCGGCCGCCGTCGCTACGCTCTGGCGCGCCCTAGTAATTAGGTAGGAATGTCACAGATCTGGCCGCGAATCGGCAGCCGCAAGACGAAATCGGGAGCGCATCCCTACCGATTACCGAATACCGATCACTGATTACCGATTACCGGCCTTCAACTACCAAACGGCGTCGTGATATTGGTTCCAGCCGGTGGGCTGAACTGATAAGTGGAATCCGAAACGCTGTCTCGTTTTACGTTCGAGTAGGTGATGTTGACCTTTTCGCCGCGGGCGGTCTCCAGTTCAACCGCCTCGGGAGTCAAATCTTGTTCGACCGTGATGGTGATCGTTTTGACCATCTTCCGGATAGAGGCGGTTTTCGGATTCAGGGTCACCCGATAACTTTTGCCTTCTTTGGTCCCATCAATGTTGTAGTAATCGGTCAGACGCTGAAAATTCAACCCAGCTTGAATTGCTTGAAGCGAGTTTTTGAGCTCCGGCCGCTTATCCAAATTATAGCGCTCGGCCGTCTTGAGATTGGGATAATAAATGGTCATCTGTTTCCCATCGATGACCGTCGTGCTCGGCTGGTTTCCTTCGATTTCGCGGCGAAACTTGTCCGGTGGTGTAAACCAAAGTTTGCCCTGGTTTACCAGCGCTTCCTTCAGGATCGACATGTGGCGCTCTTCCCGAAAATCGGCCTGCAACGAGATTTTGTTTTCGTAATGGGACTCTAGTCGCTTTACCAAGTCATTGATTTCATCCGAGGTCATTGGAGCACCAGACGCGAAGGAGGCGGCGACGAAGGATGCCAAAATGAGGAGGAATCGAATCATCATAAGGATATTTTTCAACGGGTCCAGATCGGCACAAAATTAAACCATTGGTCTGGAAATTCGCGAATGATTGCCTGGAATACCTTTGCGACTCGCTGGCTATTTTCCTCCGGACCCGGTTCGGTGGTCATCTCGATCGGAGGATAGGCGTAGCATCCGTATCGTCCCGGCTGAAGCTGCAGCACAAATGCCGGAATGATGGTCGCATCGGTGTGTTGCCAGATGCGCGCGGCCGCCGCCGAAAACAGAGTTGGTTGATCAAAGAATTTAACTTCAACGCCACTGTTCAAATAAGGTCGATCGACGAGCATCGCTACCAGCTCGTTCCGCCGGAGCGCCTGCATGATCTCGAGAAAAGCAAATTTGTCCGTGCCGACTGTGATCGTCTTGATTCCGAACTTGGCCCGATACTTTTGACGCCAGGCGTCCAGCTCGGGAGTCGGCTCTTCGAGCGTTACCACGCTGACCGGAAATCCAGCCGCGGCCAGAGCCATTCCTCCAAGTTCCCAGGCTCCGAGATGTCCGGTGAGCAAGAGAGTTCCTTTCCCGCGTTTTCGTCCAGTCTCGAGAAATTCGAATCCGCGACGTTCTACGATGAGCTCATCCAATCGAGGCACGCCGCCAGCCGCGGAATCGCAAAAGTCATGCAGCATCCGCAGAAAATTGACGAAGCAAGCGCGGCAAAGTTTCTTCCGGGTCGCCTGATCACTAGTCAATACAGCCAGATTGCTCATTAGGGCCTCCCGCCGTTCCCGGCAAAATTGATAGCCTAGGTGACCCATCGAAACGGCGAAAGCGCCGCTGAACGGGCGCGGAACATGGCGAGCAATCCAGTTGCCAATCTCAAAGGATAACGGTGCATACCAGCCGTTGCGCGACAGCGAACGAGGCCGCGCCGGCGCTTCGAATTCAGTGATTGGTCGGGGCGCCGTTTCGTGTAAACCGCTCATTGGGCAAAGCTGAAGATCATGGACTCGTGCCGGGCAAAGTCAATTTTTGTCCCCATTAGTTTACCGTTGTTCCGGGTAAATGTTGCACTCCATTTTCTGCCGTTACTCGCACTGCTTTGATTGGAGTAAAAATAGGGGATCACCTGTTTAAGGAGCGCCCAGCTATGCAGCGGGCCGATCGCTCGGTCGACGGGTCCTTTCCAGCCTGTCCTAGCGAACAGACCGGTTGCAACCAATTCATTACCATGACTTTGCAATTGTAAAACGGAGACGCCACCCTTGGAAAAAGCTAAGTCATAATCGCCGTTCGAGCGCGTCCGCAGGATCACGTCTCCCACTACGGACCTTCGACTCGTGGTGTAGACCATCTGTCCTTCGCGGGTCTTGGCGTCACTTCCGAGGCCAGGAAGCTCACTCACGGTACAGGAGCAGAGGAGTAGTAGTAGTAGCGAAAGAAGGAGGGCCGGTAAGCGATAGATCATGGAAAATTCTGTCCTCGGTGAACGCTACCAGTTCGGTTGAGCGCAGCGCAGAGGACGGGCCAAAGATGGTGAGAAGCGGCCAATCGTACGGCCGGGCCGATTCTTCATCGGAATGTGTTCACTTTGCTCATTTAGAGGATTTGCGAATGACGCTACGATCTTCGACGCATGATCACGGGTCACTATTCTGCTCAATTATCGATTATTGGAGGTTGGCTATTGGCGGCTGAGCTATGGCGGAGCTTCTTCCTGCCGAGGCTACTGTCGGATTATCGGAGCCACTTTCGGTTTTCTCAGATCGCAGGGACAATTTGTCGACCAATTTTCCCGTACGACCTTGCAGATACACCAAAAGATAGAACAATTGCAGACGGAGTTTAATTCCCAATTTCCGGGCCGAGTTTCCGCCCAGAACGGTGCTGATAGCGGGTGCCAATTTAATGCGGCCTCTGGGCTGCAAAAAGATCTCGATAAATTCCTGGGTGTACCATCCCGACGACAATTTGAGATAAGTGGTAAGCCTTTCCCGTACGAGGCGTTGATAGCGACGGAATGCGAAGCCTCGAGCGCGCGGACGTTCCAAGGCGGCTTGCGCCGCGATGGCGGCTTGTTCACCGGAATAGACAGCGATGTGAACGCCACTACTAAATACTGGATCAATAAAGCCGGCGGCATCACCAGCCATCAACCAGCGATCGCCGACCATCCGCTTAGTTCGGTAGGAAAAATCCGCAGTTGCGCGGACCGGTGTGAACCGTTTGGCTTCACGAATCCGATTGTAAACTTGCGGTTGCTTCCGGATGCATACTTCGAATGCTTGCTCGGGCGAAAGTTGCAAGCAGCGGAAACGCTCGTGATCCATGACCACACCGACACTCCATTTGCCTTCCGCCATCGGAATTACCCAATACCAGCAATCATCGGCACGAATCATCCGGGTTAAGGAAGCGTCAGGATCGGGTGGCAACGGTGGACCTTGAAAATAAGCAAACACCGAGAATTTGCGTAGATGCGGATACGGTTCTTTCAGTTGCAAATGGTTGGCCAGAATAGCGTTTCTACCAGAACAATCGATCAGATACCTCGACCTGAAAGTAAGGGCGTCTTGGTTGCAGGAGAGTATCGCCTCTTGGTTTTCGAAGGCGCAGTGGTCCACGCTTACCTCATAACGGACTTCGCAGCCGCAATCCTGTGCGTGATCCAGTAGAACTTGATCAAACTTTGAGCGATCGACTTGATAGGAAGTCTTCCAGCGCGGCTTTAAACTGTTGCGAAAGAGATAGACGCCGCGCGCGGTGCCGCAGGCGGAAGAGATTTCGCCGCCATGTTTGATGAGGAATCCGGCGCGATCTAGCTTTTCTTTCACGCCGATCCGCTCAAACGTGTCGGAGCTGGCCGGGAGCAGGGATTCACCAACGCGGAACCGGGGGAATTTTTCCTTTTCGAGGATCACCACGCGGCGACCGTTCCGGGCGAGCAGGGCGCCAGCCACGCTGCCGGCGGGTCCGCCACCGATGATTGCGACGTCATAGATCATTCTGCCTCTCTATGATGCTGAAGCCGGCCGAGGTAAACCAGAAAAATAGCGAATACCGGATACGGACGCGCAGGCCGCCGTCGCTACGCTGGCGCGCCCTAGCGCTTCGGCTCGGAACATCACAGAGCTTGGCCGCGACGAAGGCTTTGCGAAGTCGGCAGCGCATCCCAACCGCAGAAACGCCCTATACCAGTCGGCGATTTGCGGCCGTTAGGAACGGTCTCAGTTCTGCGACCAAGTCGCCAAAGAGGTCGAAGCCGATTTGTTGTTGCCCGTCACTCAAGGCTTCGGCTGGGTTTGGGTGGACTTCAATCAAGAGGCCATCGGCACCGACGGCGGCAGCTCCGCGACAAAGCGCCTTGACCAGATCAGCGCGGCCACAGCCCTGGCTCGGATCGACAATCACCGGCAAATGCGATTCTTGCTTGGCAATCGCGACCGCGGAGAGATCGAGCGTGTTGCGAGTGTAGGTTTCGAATGTCCGAATCCCGCGCTCACAAAGCATCACATTCGGATTGCCTTGAGTCAGCAAATATTCGGCGGCCAGGAGCCATTCCTCGATCCGTTGACTCATGCCTCGTTTCAAAAGGACCGGCTTTTTCGATCGAGCGCACTCAATTAATAATTGAAAGTTCTGGGCGTTGCGGGCTCCAATTTGAAGAATGTCCGCACTTTCGGCAACGATGCTGACGTCGCGTTCACTCAAGACTTCGGTGATTATTTTCAAGCCGGTTGCTCTTTTGGCGAGTTCCAGCAAACGCAGACCTTCTTTGCCCAGACCTTGAAACTCGTAGGGGGAGGTCCGCGGTTTGTAGGCCCCGCCGCGCAGGATGGTTGCGCCTCGCGCCTTGACCGCATGAGCGGTCGAGAGCAGCTGTTCTTCCGATTCGACGCTGCAGGGACCGGCCATCACAACAAAATTGTCGCCGCCAATCTCGATTCCATCCACGTTGACCATCGTTTGTGAGCCACGAGACTCGCGACTGACCAGCTTATAGCGCTTTTGTACTGGAAGCACGCGCTCCACCTGCGGCAAAGCGGTGAGCGATTCGAGGGTATGATGGGTACGTTCATCTCCGATAGCAGCGACCACCGTCTGAAGTTCCCCTCGAATCGGGTGCGGTGTGTATCCCAGCTTCGCGACTTCCTGCATCACGATCTCAACTTGGTCGCTGGGTGTGTTTGGTCGGAGGATGATAATCATGCAGAACCGGAGCCATAGCGCCACTTCGTGGCGATGACAAATGGCAAATAGCAGATTCAATAGCGGCCTGGCGGCCGCTCGGAGGGTGCGTCGCTTGCGACGCCCGGAAAGAACCCAGCGATGAACAACTTGGGATAAGGAGCCAATACATCACGGGCTCGATTCCTCGGGCATGCGCTGAGTCGCTGGCGGGCGTCGCAAGCGACGCACCCTCCGAGCGCTGGATCCCTTCCGAATTTGTATCTGCTATTTGCCGTTCGTCGATTCTTTTTCTTCCTCAAATAGTTGCACTCGATATGATCTTTGGTAAATCCCCCCATTTTCAACATGACCAACCGCGTAACGGCTTCCCCAAGCGAAAAGGCTACGGCAACTCCGGTTCGATCCAATCGCTTTCTGCCCCGGATAGGATCGCCGGGATATCACCTGCTTCTGACCGCAGTAGCGATTCTGATCCTTGGTCCGCTCGGAGGGATTTCTGCGGCTTTCATGAATTTTTCGATCGGCTTTTTTATTGGCGGGCAGGTGTTGGCCGGCATTCTCGGAAGTGTCGTGACTCTGCCGTATGGGCCGGAAGGAAAGCATGGCGCCAACTACATGCAGACGATGGCTGCTTCGGTCGCCGGCATGTGCGGGCTAGGTGTACTGATTCAGGCGATGATTTGGCTTGGTCTGCCCGAACCGCCGGCTTGGCAACTGGTTCTGTACTTTACCTGCATTGGCATGTTCGGAGTCGGTATCGGCATGTTTTATACGCCGATCCTCGTTGATCGCATGCAGTTGCCCTTTCCGTCGGGCTTCGCGGTAGCGAACATCCTGCGGGCGCTAACGGATAAGGACCTGCTCAAGCGCTCTGTCGCCAAGCTGGGCGGAGGGATGGGAACCGGGTATCTGGTTGGACTGTTCTCGCTGAACATTCCTTGGTTTGCGCGTTTTGGTCTTCCCAGCGCGACGCTGGCAACACTGGGAAAAGCAGGCATTTCTGCGTCGACCTTCGGTGCCGGCATGATTGTCGGCTCTCGCATTGCGATTCCCGCCCTGGTGGTGGCCCTCATTGGGAAATGGCTGACACCTTATCTCGTCAGTATCGGGTGGCTTGGGCCAGACGACCCGTTCCGCAAAATCGGCTTCATTATCTCGCTCGGTACCATCCTCGGTGCGGCTATGGTCGATATCTGCCTGATCCTGGTTCAAGCCGTCCGGCGGTTTAAGGAAAAGAACGCCGCTCCCTCTGAACCCGCGGACTGGAAGCGGGTTAATCTGATTGGGCTGGTGATCTGGGTCTTGTTTTGGGGCGTTGGTATCGTATTGGTCGGTAGTCAGTTCCTCCACCAGCCGTGGTTCTTCCTAACCGTTGCCGTCGGACTCTGTTTTCTCTTTGTCCTGGTCAATGGCATTTCGTTGGGCATCTCCGATTGGAACCCGATTTCCAGCGCATTTGTGCTGACCGTTTTCATTCTGGCCGCGATGGGCCTACGGGACCCTGGTGTCGGTCTTTTATGCGCTGCCATCCTGCTGATTGCCTGCAGCTCGGGAGGTGACATGCAGCAGGATCGTTCGACCGGTTGGCGCTTGAGCACCAACCGGATCGTGCAATTCCGCTACCAGGTCATCGGCATTATCATGGGCGCGGTGCTCGCCGTAGTGCTGGCGAAGCTGTTCATGAGCGCCTATCCCATCTTGACCCAGGATCAGTTCACGCATCCACATCTGGAAGGCGCCCAAAAATGGCAGTCGGCCATGACCTACAAATTCGTCGGCGCGCTTAAGGGTATCACGACTTCGCAACCGCATGTGTTGAAAGCATTGCAAATCGGCATTGTTCTGGGCTTGATCATTGAAGTTCTCCGCAAACTCATCAAGAGCCGGCCAGGCTACCAACAGTTTGCTAGCAGTTCGCGCACCGGTCGGACGACCGATTTTCTTCTCGATGCCGTGGTGCTCTCGAGCCCGTATGCATCTTCTTTTGGCGGATTTGTGGAATTACCGACCGTGCTTTGGTGGACTGCCGGCGGTTTGATGTCGGCCCTCCACAACGGAGTGAAGACAAGGTCAGCCGCAAAATCCGCCCGGGAAGGTGTGCCCTCCTTACCGCCCGACATGAGCACGATGTCGCTGGTGGGTGGTGGGTTGATTGCGGGAGATTCGCTGGCGGCCTTGAGCGTGGGAATTTACGGACTTCTGACTACCGTGCTCTGAGGAACGCCGGTAACGCCGGTAACGCCGCTAGCGCCGAGAACGTCGGGAACGGTGAGAGGTGATAAGTGATTGGTGATTGGTAGGGGCGACTGTCCCGGCGAAGCACCGCCTGTTGCTAAACGTAGAGTGCTAAACGTAGAGATTGAAACGGAGCGACTTTGACCACACTGGCCCCAGACGCAGTCGCCTTGGCGTTGTTCGCCGGAACGGTGCGCCACGGCGGGATGGGGAGCGATGGGGACTGCGCCTTTACCTCAGCCACACTAACCCCTTCGTTCTATCGCTCCGGCCAGAAACGTCGCGGTGCTTCGCGAGGACAGTCGCCGCTACCAATCACCAGTCACCTCTCACCCTCACCGAGGTTGGAAGCTGCGGCTACGTAAAGATTTCACATGCATCCAACGGTTTCTCGTTCTAGAACTCTAGCGTGCAAGATTTTACGGCGGGCGGTACTAACGCACTGCGCGCTTCATTTGCTTCGTCGGGAAACGAGGAATTTGATCGGCGGATTCGCGAGTTGGTGAGCGATTGGGGTGTTCGGGAAAACCAAGATCTCATTGCGGAGATGATTGTGACGGCGCTGCGTATGGGCAGCGACGCCGTTCCGGTCGCGGATCTCAAATTGATCAATCGCTCCCTCAAGGAACTAAGACAGGCGGCGAAGGTCTTTGCTCCTTACCAGGGGATTCGAAAGGTCGCGGTGTTTGGCTCAGCTCGAACCGGAGTGGAATCGCCGGAATTTCAAGCGGCCGAGGCGTTCTCGGCGCGCATGCGCGATCTCGGGTACATGATCATCACCGGTGGCGGAGACGGAATCATGGGTGCGGCCCAGCGAGGCGCCGGCCGTGAGCACAGCTTCGGACTGAACATCCGGCTGCCGTTCGAGCAACGAGCCAACGAGATCATCGACGGAGATCCCAAGCTGGTTCTCTTCAACTATTTCTTTACTCGTAAACTCAATTTTCTAAAAGAAACCCACGCGGTTGCGCTATTTCCGGGCGGGTTTGGTACGATGGACGAGGGATTTGAGTGCCTCACTCTCATGCAGACCGGCAAAGCTAGAATCATTCCGATCGTGTTAGTGGATAAACCGGGCGGCGCATATTGGAAAACCTGGACGGAGTTCCTGCATCGCCATTTGCTTGGGCAAGGGCTGGTGTCGCCGGACGATTTTCATCTCTTCCGAGCGACCGATAACTTAGAGGAAGCTGTCGCGGAGATCCTGCAGTTCTACAAGAATTTCCATTCGTATCGCTGGGTTGGATCAGAAATGGTGATTCGTTTGGAGCGATCGATCAGCGCTCGAGCGATCGAAGAATTGAATCACAATTTTGTGGATCTTTTTGATAGGCAGCCGCTCCACGCGGGAAAACCCCTTCGACAGGAGCACGATGAACCCGAGCTGAGCCGGCTTCCCCGGCTAATTTGCGGACCCCACCGCAGAAACTTCGGGAGAATGCGTCAGTTGATTGACGCGATTAATGGGGCGGAGCCGGCGGGCTAGGAAACGTGAACGCCGGGAACGTTGTCTTCGGTAGCGGCGACTGTCCCCTTTAAGACCCACTGCGTTTACAGGCCAAAACGATGGAACGAAGCGATTCGTGTGGCTGACCTAGGGGCGCAGTCGCCATCGCTCGCCATGATCCTGTGGCAGACTGTCCGAGCCAACAACGCCAAGGCGACTGCGTTCTGGGGCCAGTCTGAACGAGTCGCTCCGTTCAAATTTCTCAGTTTAACCACATAATGTGCTTCGCAGGACAGTCGCCGCTACCAAAGAACGAAGCCCTTAAGTTGACGCGCACGGGCGGCTGCCGGATCGCTACCGAAGAGAACGTTCTCGGTGTTATTTTATCGTCCGGTTTGTTCGACGATGTAATCGTGAATGGTATTCACGGAAGCCAGCGCGACGCGGGCTACGTCGGAACTGGGCACTCCGACTCCGAATGTTTTTTCCATGCTGACTACGAGCTGCAAAGCATCGATCGAATCAAGCCCCAGACCGTCTGGACCGAAGAGCGGCAGATCATTGCTGATCTCTTCTTTGGGAGTGCGAAGCATCAAATTGGTGATCAGCATATCTTTAATTTGCTCCTTCAAATCTTCTGACGCCATAAAACGTAAAACCGAACGGGACCGAATAGATTTGGCGGATTAAATCTTTAATCAAGCGTAAAGTTGCTGAGTAATTCTTGTTGGAGCCGCAGAAATGGCGTCGAATAAGCGCGTCCGATTAGATAAATTGTTGGTTGATTCTGGGTACTTCGACTCGCGGCAACGAGCGCAGCGAGCGATCCTGGCCGGCGAAATATTGGTAGAGGAACGGGTTTTTGATAAACCTGGCTCTCTGGTGCTTCCGGATGCTCCGATTCGAGTTACCGCTGCGGAACGATACGTCAGCCGCGGTGGTTATAAAATGGAGGCCGCCCTGGACCGGTTCGGTATTGATCCGGCAGGCCGGCGCTGTCTTGATGTAGGGGCTTCCACGGGCGGTTTTACTGATTGCCTGCTCCAACGGGGCGCGAGCGAGGTGGTAGCAGTCGATGTCGGGCGCAACCAGCTCGCATGGAAAATACGCTCCGATTCACGGGTGAAAGTTTTTGAAGGAATCAATGCCCGCTTCCTCTCAGCCGAGCAATTTGGTGCAAACTTTAGCTTGGCGGTAGCCGATGTTTCATTTATCTCGCTGACTCTTGTGCTCAGGCCTATTTTTGAATGTTTGGAACAAACCGGAGAAATCGTGCTATTGATCAAGCCGCAATTTGAGCTGGACGCAAAACGGGTCGACAAGGGAGGAGTCGTTCGTGACGCGACCAACCGGGCAGCCGCAGTGGAAAAAATTCAGAGTTTTGTGACCGGACAACTTGGCCGACAATGGCTTGGCGTCATCGAGTCGCCGATCCTCGGGACCAAGGGTAACCAAGAGTTTTTAGCATGGCTTCGCTAACGCTAGGAATTTATGCACACTGGCGAAAGCCAGGCGCCGCGGAATCATTAAGAGAGCTGTGCCACGCGCTCGCTCAGCAGGGAATCAACGTCTTGCTCGAGGCAAACACGGCAGAACTCGTGGGCGAAAAAGGGCAGCCGCTTGAGTGGCTTCGTAAACAAGTTGATCTTTTCGTAGCGTTAGGCGGAGACGGAACGTTGCTCCGCCTAGTCCGGGACCTCCACGGAGGATCGAAACCGATCGTCGGGATCAATTTCGGGTCATTGGGGTTCCTGACCGCCTTTGGTGGTCCCGGTTTTTCTGCAGTGGCGAGCTCGTTGGCCGCCGGGAACTACCGAATCGAGGAGCGCGCGTTGCTTCAGACCACAATCGAGCGTGACCGCGAACCGGTAATCACAGCGCTCGGGCTAAATGACATTGTGGTTAGTCGAGGCGAACGATCGCGATTGGTGCAAATCGCCGTGACCATCGATGAAAGTTTGCTTACCGAATATAATGCGGACGGACTAATCGTCGCAACCGCTACGGGGTCGACCGCATACTCATTGTCAGCCGGGGGCCCAATCGTAGCTCCGAATTCGCGAGTTTTTGTGGTGACACCGATCTGTCCCCATGTCCTGACCAATCGCTCGGTAATTGTCGCGGACAGTTCCGTGATTCATCTGAAACCAAGTCGCGGAGATCAACCGCTATTCCTCAGCGTGGATGGCCAGGAATCGACGCAGTTTCATCCCGGTGACTGTGTCACAGTACGGAAAGCGAATGTTCCATTACCGCTGGTTTTTCCTAAACATCTCAGCTTCGCCGATGTGTTACGATCCAAACTACGGTGGAGTGGGAGTGCGATATGATTCGAATCAAGGAAATCCTTCTTGCGGAGCATATTGTTCTCGGGTTGGACGCGAAAACCCGGGAAGAAGCTGTGCACGCGGTGGCCAAGACGCTTCGTGGCGACAGTCGGATAGCCGATTGGCCGCTTTTCTACAAAACGCTTTCCGAATCTGATCGGAGTGCACAGACCAATTGCGAGCTGGGACTTACGATCCCCCATAACCGGACTGAATCGGTAACGGCAATGGCGATGGCTTTTGGCCGATTAAAGGCTCCGCTGCAGACTTTTTTACATGAAATTCGTTACGTGGTGGTGATCGGAATTCCCGAAACCATGGACGCGGATTATCTCCGCCTGGTTGGTGCGTTAATGCGGGTGTTTCGCGATGATCAACTGCGTGCGGCGTTAGATTCGGCGTCGAATCCGCAAGAGGTTTTGAAGGTTTTCGAGGAGGGTGAGACGAGGCTGGTTCGTTAGAGGAAGGCGTGCCGGTAGGGATGCGCGCCCTCGGGTCTAGGTTCGGAAACGCCGTAGAGCTAGCCGCGACGTAGGCCTTGCGAAGTCGGGAGCGCATCCCTACCGAAGAACGAGCCGGCCCGCCTTCCTCGAACGAAATTGACCAATAACCAATAGCCGGGGCGGATGGCAAGATGGCAGCGGTGAATACCGGAACACAGAATACGGCAGTTGCCATTGGTGCGCCCATGCCCTCAAGGTTGAATCGGGAATGGAAGCTAATAGACACGAATCAGGAGAGTCCGCTTTGTTCGAATGGAAGATCCGGCCCGCCACCTCGAGTGATTGGCCAGCGGCCTGGAAGATCTTTCGGTCGGTAGTACGAGGCGGTGACACTTACGCCTTCTCCCCGGATCTAGACGAGGAGAACGCGCTCAGAATTTGGTTCAGTCCAGGTGCTGAGGTCTTTGTGGCGGAGGGAAAGGGAAGGCTGGTCGGTACCTTTTATGTTAAGCCAAATCAGCCCGGTCTCGGATCGCACGTCGCAAACGCGGGGTTCATGGTCGACCCCGAGATACATGGCGCTGGGATCGGCCGAGCGATGGGTGAATATGCTCTCGCTTGGGCAAAGGAACAGGGATATCAAGCGATGCAATTCAATTTTGTGGTTTCGACCAATACGGGAGCGGTGGCTCTATGGAAGAAGCTTGGGTTCGCGATCATCGGTACGATTCCGAGAGGTTTTCGTCACGCCAAACTTGGCCATGTCGATGTGTACGTGATGCATCGGGAGTTGTGAGGGGGGATCTGGAATCCGGAATTTGGAAGGTAGGGATGCGCTCCTGCGCGTCCGCGAACGTTCTTTGGGTCGTTCTGGCTGAACTAGAACTCTGTGATCTTGCCCCAAAGAACGTTGGCGGACGGGCAGGAGCCCATCCCTACCGAAAAACGGACGCGCAGGCCGCCGTCGCTACGCTTTGGCGCGCCCTCGGGTCTAGGTTCGGAAACGCCGTAGAGCCAGCCGCGATGTAGGCCTTGCGAAGTCGGGAGCGCATTCCTACCGAGCCTTGGACCGCATTCCTACCGCGGCGTTCTCTGGGTTTTCCTTTCACCTTTGTAATGTTCGAGCAAGGATCTTGTTAGATGCGCCCGTGCACAGTTTGGCCGATAGTTGAACAATCCATTTATGAATCCTAAGAAAGCTATTATTCCGCCTTTGGCGGCGTTGACTGCGGCCGCATTCCTGGCTGGTGGTACGCTCGCCTTCAGTGCTTCCGGTCCGAATGACAACGGGGCGAAAGCCAATCTCCAGTTGCAGGTTGACAATTCGCCGCTCAACCGAGACGTAAAGCTCGGGAATTCCTTCGCTCCGATCGTCAAGTCGGTCACCCCAAGCGTCGTGAAAGTTTTTGTCACGACTGGAGGCCAACAGCAGCAGATGTCGGGAGCGGACATGGAACAGTTCCGGAAATTTTTCGGTCCGATGTTTCCGGATTTCGACCAACAACAGCAAAACCCCAACCAACATGCGTTGGGTTCGGGCGTGGTAATGTCGCAAAACGGCTACATTTTGACGAATAATCACGTCATTGAAAATGCCAAAGAGATTCAGGTGGCGCTAAATGACGGCCGCAGTTTCACCGCGAAACTGATCGGTACGGATCCGCAAACCGATGTTGCGCTGTTGAAGATTGAAGCAAATAATCTGCCGGCAGTAACAATGGCAGACAGTGATGCAGTGGAAGTCGGCGACGTGGTGCTGGCGATTGGTAACCCGTTTGGTATTGGACAGACCGTGACTGAGGGAATCGTCAGCGCGAAGGACCGCACGAACATAAGCGGAGGCGATCAGGATGAAGATTTCATCCAAACGGATGCCGCCATTAATCCCGGCAACTCTGGTGGCGCGTTGGTAGATACCCAAGGTCGTTTGGTTGGAATCAATACCTCGATTCTCTCGCGGACCGGTGGTAACCAAGGGATCGGGTTTGCCGTTCCTTCGAATCTCTGCCGCTGGGTCGTGGACAGCCTGGTGAAGAATGGCAAGGTCTCTCGCGGATTTATTGGAGTAGTCATCCAGGATGTCACACCGGATTTGGCCAAGGCGTTCAAGACCAACCGATCGGTGGGGGCGCTCGTATCGGATGTCAGCCCGAATGGCCCTGCTGATACGGCGGGATTGAAGAGTGGAGACGTTGTGTTGCAATACGACAACAAGCCGGTGGATAACTCGATGCAGCTTAAGTTGAGAGTCGCGGAGACAAGTCCGGGAGCTAATGTTCCATTGCAAATCGATCGGAACGGTGAAACGAAGACCGTGAACGTCGTAGTAAAGGAGCGGTCAGGTGCAACTGTCGCTCAGAACAACCCCCCAAAAAGCACGGACCAAGGTTCACTCAATGGAGTTACGGTCGGGGACCTGAACCAAGAGTTGCGTACGCAATTGAAGGTTCCGAACACGGTTCAGGGTGCCGTGATCGAGGAGGTTGATCCCTCTTCCGCTTCGGCCGAGGCAGGAATGAAGGTGGGTGATATAATCACTGAAATTGATCATCGCCCGATCAAGAGTGCACAGGAAGCCGTCGAGGCAACATCGGGCAAGCCGAACGGTGCAACCCTGGTCAAGATCTACCGGAACGGTGGAAGTAGGTATGTAGCCGTGAACGAAGGTTCCGAGTAAGACAGCAATTGGGTTGGTTTGCTGACAGGCCGCCCGCGTCCGCTTCGGCGGGCGCGGGTTGGTCACACCAAAGGGCTTCGACCAAATCGAGAACACCCTGTTGCTGTCAGGCCGTATGTCCGGAAACTACTCTGAGTCATCTGCCCCAACGACAATCTCTCTTTCTGAGTCGGAAAATCTCTGCCATGTTGAAGCTCAGTCCATGCGAGCGCTCGTGGTTGAGGATGACGAAAAGATCGCCTCTTTTGTTAGTAAGGGATTAAAGCAAAACGGCTTCGCGGTAGATTGCGCCAACGACGGAGAACGGGGCCTCGACCTGGCGAGTACAATTGCCTACGATGTGGCAATCCTCGATCTGATGTTGCCCAAACTGGATGGGCTTTCGTTGCTTCGTCGATTACGCCAGCAAAAAGTGCAAACGCCGGTTCTGATTTTGAGCGCGCGCGCGAACGTTGATGATCGGGTAATCGGTCTGCAAACCGGCGGAGACGACTATGTGACCAAGCCCTTTGCGTTTTCGGAATTACTCGCGCGGGTTCAAGCGCTGATTCGCCGAGCAAGCCATTCGCAGGAACCGACTCATTTGAGCGTCTCTGATCTTTCGATGAACCTGGTGACGAGAGAAGTCACTCGCGCTGGAGAGGTGATCGAATTGCATCCCCGGGAGTTTTCGTTGCTTGAGTTCCTGCTCCGCCACGTTGGACGTCCCGTGACCAAGACGATGATTTTAGAGCATATTTGGGATTTTCATTTCGATCCGCAGACCAACGTTGTCGATGTCCTCATTCATCGGCTTCGGGCCAAGGTAGACAAAGGCTTCTCGGTCAAGCTCATCCACACCATTCGAGGAGTGGGATATGTCATTAAAGCGGATTGAGCGGCTTTGGCACAGCTTCACGTTCCGACTGAGCCTTTGGTACGCTGCGACCTTCACGGTTAGCGCAATCGTTCTCTTCGGGTTGCTCTACTTTCTCTTGATTTCCTTTTTCGAGCGAAGTGGACAGGAAATCATTCAGGAGCGATTGAAAGAATGCGCCGCCGTCTACGAAAGCAGAGGTTTGCGCGCGCTTAAGGACACAGTAAATCAGCGCCAGTTCACAGAAAACGAAGGCCCGTTCTTTGTCGAAGTGACCGATCCTCTGGGCAATATCGCGTTATTAGTTGCACCGGCGGATTGGGTCGACTTCAGCAATTTGAGCTCGATGTTTGGAGGCGCTGCCAGTTCGAACTCGGTTTGGCTGCGCATTCCCAAAGATAAACGCAGTGATTTCATCATCGAGTCCACCCAGCTCTCCGATGGCGCGACGCTGCGAGTGGGGCGAAGTACCAATCGACCAGAAACTTTGCTCGGGCCATTCCTAACCTCCTTTCTGGTCGTGATCGTGCCGACATTGATCCTGGCGATCGCCGGAGGGGCGGTCTTTGCCTATCGTGCGACTGCTCCGGTTCGACAAATGCTGAAGACCGCGCGCTCGATCATCAGCACCGGGAATCTGGGTGAGCGCGTTCCGGTAAGTCAGGCTCAAAGCGAGCTGGCTGAGTTGGCACGTCAATTTAACCAGGTGTTGGACAAGAATCAGACATTGATCCGCGGAATGCGAGAGGCACTCGATAATGTTGCCCACGATTTGCGGTCTCCGCTATCACGGCTTCGCGGTACGGCCGAGCTAGCGTTGCAAGCGGATACCTCAGAAGCGGCCAGAGAAGCGTTGGCAGACTCCGTCGAGGAATCGGACCGCGTGCTGACGATGCTCAACACACTAATGGATGTCACCGAGGCGGAGAACGGCATGATGCGATTGCGTCGCACGCATTGTTCGGTTTCGGAGCTCTTGGAAGAAGTCCTGGAGATCTATCGAGTAATTGCGGAGGAACGAGAAATCGAGATCAAGACAGAGTTCAGTGAAGCATGCTGGGCCGATATCGATCCGAGCCGAATGTGCCAGGCTTTCGCGAATTTGATCGACAATGCGGTCAAATACACCGAGCCGGGCGGGACGGTCGAGATTGGCTGTCACCGCGTCGCCGAGGGCGTTCGCGTCACGATTCGAGACAATGGGATTGGCATCCCGCTGGCCGAGCAAAGCCGAATTTGGGATCGACTCTATCGCGGTGACAAAAGCCGGTCCCAACGCGGTCTCGGCCTCGGATTGAGCTTAGTGAAAGCTGTCGTCGAAGCGCACGCCGGCATGATCACGGTCCGGAGTGAAAGCGGCAAAGGATCGGAGTTTACTGTTCTGCTGGCGGCCGCCCATGACACGGCGAAGCCGATTCAACAGCCAGTTGCGACGGCACCGGGCGCGCGGTAGGGACCAGCTCCCGCTGGTCCGTTCCGAACGAGCAAGAGCTCGCCCTACCGTCTTTACCCATGCCTAATCTCAATGCGCGGTTCAACCGTGATCGGGAAATTTACTGAATTGGCGATGAAACAGAACTTATGTGCCTTTTCGTGAAGGTGCTCGGCTAACGGAATCTTTTCGCTTGAAGTGATCGTCACCTGCGGGCGGAGAACGGCCTTGGTGAACCGACCATTACCGTCAGCCGCTACTTCCATAGTCGCTTCAGCCTCATCCTGATAACTAACTACGATGATCTGGCTATCGGAACAAAAGTGAAGATACCAAAGCAGGTGACAGCCGGAGATTGCTGCTAACAGTAGATCTTCCGGATTGTGCCGGCTCGGATCGCCGCGATAGTGCGGATCGGAGGAAGCAAGAAGAGCCGGTTTGCCGGCGATGTCGATTTCGTGATCGCGCCCGTAGGCTTTGTAGCCGGAAGTGCCGGAACCCAGGTTGCCGGTCCACCGAGTGGTTAGGCGATAGGTATGACTTGGCATTGCCCAATCTACAAACAGAATTGCGGATATGCGAATTGCGGATTTCGGAATGTGGGTTTGAAATTCGCCAGTTTAGATTTCGCAATCCGCAATCCGCATTCGGCAATTGACTGGAAGCGTTTCCCGCAGCTGGGGTAGACCGGCCAGAACATCGACCACGTCCGAGCGGTAAACTGGTTCCTTGACCAACGGAGCGCCCACGACGCTTCGCGTAGCGATGCGGGCGGGGCGACGAGCATATCTGGATTGATACGTAAGGAGCGAGCCACCGACCTATTCTAGGTTGGCTTTTTTCCGACCATAACTGCCATCGGGCCGTAGCGCCAGGCGACATCACAGTCGCTAAATCCAGCTTTTCTCAGCAGTTTCAGCTCGGTCTCCAACCCAAAATAGTAATCTTCCTTTCTCCAGCTCTGGAGATGATCAAGGGCCTCGGCTTCCAGGAAACCGGCCGAAACAAGATGGGCAGCCCAACGCTTTCGTTTCTGGTTTGAATGTGATTCGTCGAACATAGCATCGGCGTTGAGAAAGAGACCACCGGGAAGAAGCGCGTCATAGATCTTTTGATAGAGCGTTTGCTTCAGGGATAGGTTAGGAACGTGATGCAGAGCAAGAGCCGCAAAATACGCATTTTGCGCCGGTGGCAATTCTGAAAAAAAATCCTGCAATCTTAGTTCGATCCGGTTCTGGATTGATGACAGTCGTCGGGCCGCTTCCTCGAGCATTTTTGGATCGGTATCGATGCCGATTATCTGCGCTTTCGGAATCACCTTGATCACCCTTTCAGTTAACGATCCGGTTCCTATTCCGAGGTCGACAAGCTTGCCCGTGTCCACAACCGAGTCGCGAATGAAATGAACGGCTTCATCCAACATCTCATCGTACCGAGGAATGAATCTTCGAATCAGTTCGTCATATTCTGCGACCTGCAGCTGTAGGTGAGATTCGACGGAGTGAGGCATGGTGAATAGCCAATAGCCGATAGCCTATAGCCAAGCAAACGGCTATGGTACCCCCTGCGTTTCAGCGTATCGCATCTCGGTAGCGGCGACTAGCTTGTCCGACATAGTCTGTGGCTTTCACGTCGCGGGCTGTTGCACTGAGACGACGTCGGATCCCACGACGCGTCTGATTTCGGCACAATCTCAAAATTGATCGGGAGCTGCTCGGTTGGCACTACCACGAACTCCAGTCGCCATTGTATAGTATGGCACGGACGCGCGGCTTAAACCAAGCGGCTTGGCGAAGTCAGGTTGTGCCCTGCGGTGACGCTTACTCTTTTCGTAATTCGTCGAGTTGCTGGATGGTCTTTTCCAGCACGCTCAACAAGCGTTCTTCGCGCCGGGAGTCTCCGGCTGCCCATTTGGCGGCACGGAAGGTGGCTTTGACCAGGGCAGCGAGCGGACGGAAGAATGCGAACGACTCTGGCCCGCTCCAACGACCCCAATCACCCCAGCGCTCTGCCCTTCGCCAAATGCGGTCGATCGTTTCCTTTTCTCTTTCGATTTCCTGCAAACCTTCTTCGGTCAGCGTGTAAAGCTTTCTTCCATCCTGTTCCTCAGAGCGGAGTAGCTTTTCGTCTTCCAGCTGTTGCAGAGTAGGGTAGACGGTTCCAGCACTAGCGCGGTAGAGACCTCCTGACCGCTGTTCCAGTTCCTTGATCAATTGATAACCATGTTTCGGTCCCTCTTTGAGTAAGGAAAGAATTGCGAGGCGCGCTTCGCCGAACCCGAAAAATCGGCCACCACGAGGCCCACCGGCAAATTGCGAGAACGGCCCCCAATCTTCCCAGGGCCCCCAACCGCTGCGACCTTCTTCGTGAAGTCGGCCCATAAAGTCTCGGAATGCCCTGGCAAAATGCCGTTTGGCATATCGCATGCGCCATTTAGCGACATGCCGCCAATCGGGATGACCAGTGCGAGCGAAGTGGCAACCACCAAAATATTCGTTCCAATCGGTTCTCATGTGTATATCGTAAGATATATATCGGACGATATAGTTGTCAAACGAGATCCGGTAGGGACGCGCTCCCAACTTCGCAAAGCCTTCGTCGCTTGGCCGCGACGAAGGCTTTGCGAAGTTGGGAGCGCATCCCTACCGGAACGTCCCCTTCACAAACTCCGCTAGCTTGCTAACCCTTGACCTCCAGCTCACTTCCCGTGCGCGAACAAGCGTTGCCAAGGTGGCAGCTCGATAGGTTTTGGCATCATCGAGCAAAGCGATCGCTTCCTGCGCAAAACCGTTGGGATCGCCCGCGACTACGTAACGGGCGGCACCGGTGGAGCCGAGAAGGCCGCGAGTAGAAGGCAAATCACTGGCGATGGTCGGTAAGCCGTGGGCGAGATAATCAAGTCCTTTGGCAGGACAGGTAAGATTGCGGTTATAATAATCGTCTTCCAGTGGGAGCAATCCTGCACTCGCCTCTGCGGCCAGAGCCACGGCTAGCGCTTCTGGTGATCGTGAACTGACAGTATCAACGCAATAATCAGATCCGAATTCGCGAGCCATTTTTTTTACTTTTTGTCCTTGGGTTACGTTACCGCCCCAGAAAGCTAAACGGATATTAGCGGCCGCTAACAGAGAAGTAGAACGGAGGAGGGACTGCAAACCCTTGCTCTGGGTGAGCCGTCCGACATAAACCAGCTGGCGATGGGCTCGCCGCTTTTCGATGTCGATACTCGATTCGTCGGCGTTGATCTCGGTGCCGAGTGGAAGATAAATACAAGCCAGGCTTGGAAACTGGCGAGCGTAGAGCTGGCTCTGTTCGTTGGTAATGCCAATAACGCCATCGATACGAGGAAGGAAAAGCCGCTCCAACCAACTTTGCCGAAGGTCGGCCGATTTGATTCTGATACCTTCCGTTCTCTTCCAGGAAAGATCGGCGTAATAATCGTGTGCTTCGTAGAATGCACGGACCCGATTGCCGTAGCGACGACGAAGCCAGGCCAGGCGCGGCAAGAGCGATGGTTCGCGAGTCAGAATGACGATTGGGCCGGGCTGCTCGGCGAGAAAACGCTTCACCAAATGCGACACGTGAGAAAAGATGCGGCGACTGGTTGTCGCCTGATATCTTCCGCGACGAAGATCAACCAATCCTTTCCGAGCGATACGATGGATGTGCAGCGAGGGAATTGGAGCGAGCCAATAAAACGTTTTCAGGTCTTCATTTGTCTCGGAGTCTGGACCAGCTCCTAGGCAGAGATGGGTTTCGAAACCGGCTTCCGCCAGATGGTAGGCGTTCCGCAGACCAATGTTGACAATCGGACCCGGGTGCCGCCAGTCGCGCTTGTTCGCCCAGAGAAAAATCATAGCCTCAGATGAAATGCGGATCGCGGAATGTAAAAGCATGCTCGGGACATCAGTAAGACTTTACGTTTCAAGACATAGGTAACACTTGGTGAACGGCTCTGGAGGCTCTGGAAGAAAACTGAAGCGATGCCCAGGCCACATCTTACAATCCGCAATCCGCAATCCGCAATCCGCATTCCATCCCTATCAATGTCCTCCCGCACTTGCGTTGCCGGCTGCAGCGGTTACCATCGCCAAAGACGCGTCCTGGAATGAGGCGAAAACTCGGCTTGATTTTTCTTCTGTTTTTAGTCGGCTTGGACCTCTTGGTTGGAGGAAAAGTCCTTACTTCCGGACGTGCGGATGACACCGGTCAAGAGCTCGCGGCGCGCCTCGGCCTATTCACCAGAGCTTTTCAGCTCATCCGCCAGGATTATGTCGACCCGGAGAAAACCGACGCTAAGGATTTGGTTCACGCGGCGATCAAACAGATGCTCACGAAATTGGATCCACATAGCATCTATCTCGACGCCAACGACTTCCAGGATTCGCAGGAAGAGAACAAGGGAGAGGTGACCGGAATTGGGATCGTCGTCTCAGCGATCAACGGCTTCATCACCATTGTCTCGTCGGTAGAAGATGCTCCGGCTTCTAAGGCCGGTCTGATGGCGGGCGATCAAATTATGGCGATTAACGGTGTAAAGGTGGAGCGAAAGACAGTCGAGGACATCGCTCCTCTTTTACGAGGCGGACCGGGAACAGTAGTGAACCTGAATGTCTATCGGCCTTCGACCAAGGCGAATTGGGACGTTTCAGTGACGCGCGAGATCTACAAAGTAACGACCGTGCGTGACGCCCATCTGCTGGAGAGTTCGATCGCGGGGGGATCGAGAATCGGTTATCTCCGCATCACGGAATTTAATCAGCCCACTGCGGTCGAACTCGGAGAAAAAGTAGATGAGTTACTCAAACAAGGGATGCGCGGTCTGGTGTTAGATCTTCGCTATAACCCGGGAGGTCTGCTCCAAAGTGCGATCGACACGTGCGGGGTCTTTCTTCCTCCGAAAACAATGGTCGTCTACACCGAAGGGCGCGACCCGAGCACCCATCAGGAATACTTCACTGATCCTCGGAGTAAACAGCGAGATAGTTTTCCGCTGGTAGTATTGGTGAACAGCGAGAGCGCCAGCGCTTCCGAGATTGTTGCTGGTGCGATGAAAGATTGGCGGCGGGCGATTATCGTTGGTGAAACCACTTTTGGCAAAGGCCTGGTGCAAGGTCAGTTTCCGTTACCGGATGGATCAGGCATGCGTTTAACCGTTTCGCGTTACTACACGCCGGCTCATGAAACAATTCAGGAGAAGGGAGTCGAGCCGGACATTTTGAGCATCTTAAGCCGGGACGACGAGCGAGCACTGTTGATTCGTCGTCGAGGAGCTTTTTCCAGCGCCGCCGAGAAGGAGCAAGTATTGCACGCTCACGATTCGCAACTTGAGCGAGCGGTAGATGCTCTGAAGGGATTGCTGGCCTATTCCGGGTGAGCACCGACGACGGCGTCTGGGCCGTGACCTGCTTCATCACCCGCACGGGTTTCCGGCGCCGAGGTCAGTCGGCCGACCCTCCGCCGGGTCGTGATGCGCATCGACTTCTAGCTGGCCGTAACCGTCGTGCGCCTGTGTAAGCGTCCGCGATTCTCAAGTTACCCGCGTATCGCAAGTATTGAGTCAAGGACTGCTTGCACCAAGTTGGGGAGCAAGCGCGCAGGCACACGCCGGCTTGATGCCAAGCATCGTGCATACCTGTTTAAAGGTTGGATCACGAAATAACGCCACCTTCTTTAAAGCTAAAGTAGGGCTCTCGGCCGTCGATTGGTGAACCCACGATGACTTGCTCACTGTCGCCGTGACAGCACAATTATCGCCACGGCGGCAACGACTCCGCAGGCTCCGATGATCGTTGTCATGCTGATTGGTTCAGCGCCAAGGAGCCAACCAAGGAAGACGGCAACTGCCGGATTAACGAATGCATAGGTCCCGACCAGCGACGGCGAAGCTACTTGGACGAGCCACGCGTAAGCGCTATAACCGATCACTGCTCCAATCATAACCAGGTAGACCCAGGCTAGAAAAGAGCGCTGAGTGATAGCCCCGAGGTTCAGAGCAGCCGGCTCTCCCGCCAGCACCGAGGCAACGAACAGAAGGACACCGCCGGTAAACATCTGTAACCCAATATTTAGAACGGCCGATTGGGCGCGTTGTGCTCGGCGAGAGTACAAGGAACCAAACGACCAGATGATACAACCGGCCAGGATAACGATTACTCCGAGCAGGTGATGGGTGGCCGACACCTGGCTCGTGCTTGCACCAGCATGAGCCAGTACGCCGACGCCGCCTATTCCGAGCGCCATCGCGAAGAAAATCGATGCACCGGGACGTCGAGTAATTCCGGCAAACCAGGCAAAAAGCGTCATCAAAATTGGTACACAACCGACCAGTAGAGCCGTTTCTCCGGACGGTACGTATCGCTCCGCGAAAGTTACTGCTCCGTTTCCACCGAGTATCAAACAACCACCGACAATCAATGCGTCTCGCCAGACCGCGAGACCTGGCCACCGGGCACCGCGAAACCATGTTACCGCGATCATGATCAACCCAGCACTCACGAAGCGAGCGCCGGCCATGAAAAACCCCGGGATCGACTCAATTGCAAAGCGGATTCCGAGATAGGTAGAACCGCACACCAGATAGACCGCGATCAGTGCCAGGCAGATTGATCCGGGTGATGGCGACTTTTTGGCTGGGGATTCAGGCTGCGCTTTGTTGTTTTCGGAACAAGTCGCCGCCGAGCTCATCGAAAACTGGATCTGTTTGTACCTCTGGAACGTTGCCGCCGGATCCTGCGAGTCAAATCGAAGCGTACATCTGGCCAGCGTATTGGCGAGCTTAGAGAAGAATGCACGCACTAACATGATAGCGCCTGGTGCCGTCGTCGCGCAGTTTTCGGCCAATTGATTTTTGGTTGAGGGGTCCACGGAAAGACGCAGAGGGATGAAAGATCTCACGCAAAAACGCAAAGACGCAAAGGTTTGGGACTAAAGGGTTATTGACGACGCGACGGATGCCGTTCTTGAGAAATCCTTCACTAAAAATGATGAACGGCTCTTTTCGTAAACTCCCAAACCTTTGCGTCTTTGCGTCTTTGCGTGAGATCTTTCATCCCCTTTTGCGTCTTTGCGTGAGCGCGGCCAGCCTTGAGCCGCGATCCGGAGGGAGTTAATCTCGCGGGCATGGATTTTATCTTCAGGCATGCCAATCTTCCTGACGGTCGTTCAAACATTGATATTGGAATCCTCGGCGACCGCATTGTAGCGGTCGAGCGCGGTCTGGCTGCAAGTGGTGCGACCGAAGTGGATGCGCTCGGCCGCCTTCTTTCTCCCCCCTTTGTGGACGCGCATTTTCACTTGGATGCTGCGCTCTCCCTCGGTTTGCCACGCATCAATCGTTCAGGCACCTTGTTGGAAGGGATTTCTTTGTGGGGCGAACTGAAGCCGCAACTCACGATCGACGCCGTGATTAAGCGCGCTTTGGCTTATTGCGACATGGCAGTTGCTCAGGGTTTGCTGGCCATCAGGAGTCATGTCGATGTTTGTGATGATCGTTTGTTAGCGGTGGAAGCATTGCTCGAAGTAAAACGGAAAGTAGCGTCTTACCTCGACCTCCAGCTGGTAGCATTCCCCCAGGATGGATTGTTTCGGTCGCGAAGTTCGGAAAGGAATTTGCTCCGAGCGCTGGATCTTGGGGTAGAGGTAGTCGGCGGTATTCCACATTTCGAGCGGACAATGGCCGATGGAGCGGCTTCGGTCTGCCGGCTCTGCGCAATTGCGGCCGAACGCAGTCTCCGGGTTGATTTACATTGCGACGAATCTGACGATCCACAGTCGCGTCACATCGAAACGCTGGCCGCGGAGACGCATCGGCTTGGATTGCACGGTCGAGTCGCCGGTTCGCATCTCACGTCGATGCATTCAATGGATAACTATTACGTTTCCAAACTGCTTCCGCTGATCGCCGAAGCCGAAGTCGCCGCGATCGCGAATCCGCTAATTAACATTACTTTGCAAGGAAGGCATGACAGCTACCCGAAACGACGCGGATTGACGCGGGTTCCAGAATTGATGGCCGCGGGAGTGACCGTTGCCTTCGGACATGATTGCGTGATGGATCCTTGGTATTCATTCGGCTCAGCTGACATGCTCGAGGTGGCGCACGTGGGACTGCATGTTGCCCAGATGACTTCGCGGGAGGCGCTGCAGTCTTGTTACGATGCGGTGACGATACGTCCGGCAAAGATCCTCGGTTTGGAGCATTACGGAATCGAGCCGGGATGTTACGCTGATCTGGTATTGCTACAGGCGTCCGATCCATTTGAAGCAATCCGGCTCAAGGCGACCCGTTTGTTAATCATGCGGCGAGGGAGAATAATCGCGCAGACACCGGAGAGATCGACTGCGCTCAATTTGCCCGGCCGGCCTGAGAGAGTGAAATTGAATTTTGTGCCGGGATCGATTCAGTGAGTTAGCGGTTTGCAGTTTGCAGTTTGCAGTTCGCTGGGGAGCAGTCAGAACATCGGTAACACTTCTGCCGTTCCCGACCGGTATAGGTTTAGAACATAGGTAACACTTTAGGGTTGCTAATCACCTCTCACCTCTTGGGCGCTACCGGCGTTGGCGGCGTTCTTATCGGCTATCGGCCATCTGCTATTGGCTATTTCTTCAGGTACGGGACATGGACCTTGCGGAAAATGCAGGGGTAATGCGCTACGTGGAAGAGCTTGGCGGTCAGCACCTTTCGATCGCCGGCCAGCCGGCGAAAGAGAAAGACTGCGCCCAGGCTGCCGAGGGGAGGAGCAATCCAATAGAGCCATTGGTAAGACCAAAACCAGCTTACTAAAGAAGGACCAAAGCTGCGGGCAGGATTTAGGCTCGTTCCGGAGATCGGTGCTCCCAGCCAAACGAGAGCCGCGACGAGCGTCCAAGTCATCAATGGGGTCCAGCGCATCAGACGTTGGCTGCTCAAAAACGCGAAGATTGCCAGCACTAGGGCCAAGGTCATACCAACCTCTGCTAGAAAGACAAACCAGATTGGATAACCTGGTCCGGGTGCGGTGACGCCGTCGCGCACATCGGAAGCGTGCTGGCGCCAGATGAAGACGAGCAGCCAAGCTCCAACGATTGCACCAATGAACTGGGCAATGAGATAAGCGATAAAGTCGTGCGGACGCATCTTACCGCGAGCAAAAAATGCGAGCGAGACCGAGGGGTTAATATGGGCGCCACTCAGTTTGCCGAGTGGTGAGATGGCGAAAAGAGAACCACTGCCGGCGAAGATCAAACCGGTGAGCAAAAGGCGGATGCTTTGCGATGGGATAAGATGAGCAATCGGAAAAGCGGGGCTGAAATTAAACACGCCGGCGCTAAGACCGACTAAGACATTGAAGCCGGTCCCAAACGCCTCGGCGGCATACTCGTTCCAGTTGAATTTCATAAAGATGGTAGCGGTCCGGCGTTGGCGCGATTCTAACATCGCCGTTGACGCGACCTAATCTGCGAGAGTCCGGCGCAACGTCAAAGCGAACCCGTTGACAAAGTGCAGTCGCCATCTTTTTTCAACCGCAAAGAAATCGGTCCCAACTAAACGCAAACTGTTTGCAAAAACCAATTCTCCTGCTTGAGTCTCGTTGCACTCGTCGCCAAGATGGACCAGCGCCCCAGGAAGCACTCGGTAGTTCACGTCGGCCTGACGCCGCTACTCATGGCGTCGATCTTCTGGGCATTAACCCTAACGGTTTGTCCCGAGCTTCACGAATGGGTGCACCCTGATGCCGATCATGAGGATCATGATTGTGCCGCCACCCTATTCGCGAGTGGCGGCATCCATTTTGCCGTAATTGATCTGCTGGACGTCGGGAAGCCCTCTCACTGGCTTTTTGTCGATGTACTCCATCTCTGTTCCCAAGTTTTACTTTCGCCGCAAACCGAGCGGCTGATTCCCGGCCGTGGCCCTCCTCATAGTCGGTAGGAGCGCGCTCCGCGCGTCCGTGCGTTTTCGGTAGTGACGCGCTCCTGCGCGTCCGTGATAGGGTCTCGCTCTCGCGGGACCGCGCCGTACCTGGCTGACCATCGGATCGAACGGACGCGCAGGAGCGCATCCCTACCGCGGACACGCAGGAGCGTGTCGCTGTTCCGAGTTCATCCTTTTCCTTAACTGACGCTTTAAAAACTTGATATGCTTTATTTTTGTCCCTTGTGCGCAACGACCCGCGAGAGAGTCCGGCGCACGACCGCTTTTCTGCTTTCTCTCTTTATTTTCCCTATCGCGACCTTCGCCCAAAATGCACTTCCCACTGCTTCTCCAGAAACTAATCAAACCTCGAGTGACACGCTCGATTCCATTACCGTGGTGGGTCAACTGAACGAGGCGCGCGACCAGATCGTTCCTTATCTGGGCGCTACAAAATACTCTATCGACCAAACCCAGATCCAGACCCAGTCCCAGGGCGACAACGCGTCCTTCAACCAAGTCATTTTACGAGCGCCGGGTGTTTCACAGGATTCTTTCGGTCAGCTGCATGTCCGCGATGAACATGCCAACCTGCAGTTCCGAATCGATGACGTCTTGATCCCGGAAGGAATCACCGGTTTTGGCCAAGAGATCGATACTCGTTTGGTAGACAACGTGAATCTCATCACCGGATCGTTGCCGGCCCAATTTGGGTTCCGCACGACCGGGATCATCGATATTCACACGAAACAGGGAGCGGCGCTGAACGGCGGTGAAATTTCGTTCTACGGGGGTTCGCACGAGACGATTAATCCCAGTTTCGAATTGGGCGGCGCGCAAGGTCAGTTCCACTACTTCGTTGAGGGCAGTTACAATTCGAATACTCTCGGCATCGAGAGCCCGACCAGCAGTCATCATCCGATTCACGATCAGACCAAGCAGTACAAGGGTTTTGGCGATTTTTCCTACATCCTCGACGATACGAGTCGACTCAGCCTGCTATTGAGCGGCACCTATTCGGATTTCCAGATACCGAGTAACCCAGGACAGACTCCAGCATTTAGTCTAGCCGGCGCAGATCCGAAAAAGTTTGATTCGAGGAACCTGGACGAAAATCAGCACGAGCAAAACCATTATCTGATTCTGGCTTACCAAAAATCGTTCGACACCGTGAGTCTTCAATTGGCGGCATTCACCCGCTACAGCGAGACATTATTTACACCCGATCAGCAGGGTGACCTGATTTTCAATGGCATTGCCAGCCGAGTGGACCGGAGTCTGTTTGACATTGGGATTCAGTTTGACGCCAGCTGGGCGGTGAATGACTGCAATGTACTTCGAGGTGGGTTTCTGCTCGCCGTGGAAGCAGCCAGAGCATATACAACTAACCTCGTCTTTCCCGTTGATGCTACGGGCGCACAAAGTTCTGATGTGCCGACTTCAATCACGGATAACAGTAGAAAAACTGGACTTGTCTATGGATTTTATCTCCAGGATGAATGGAAGATATTCGAGCCGCTAACCGTCAACTTTGGCGCGAGATTCGATATCGTCGACGAGTTTGCCCATGCCTATCAATTGAGCCCAAGAATTAACGTCGTGCTTCAAGCTACCAAGAGCACTACTATTCATGCGGGTTACGCGCGCTACTTCACGCCGCCGCCGCTCGAGCTGGTGCAGAATTCTGACTTGGCCAAATTTGTCGGGACCACCAATCAAGCCGCCGTCCAGCAAAGCTCTTCGGTTAAACCAGAAAGAGCTCACTATTTTGATGCCGGAATCACCGAACAATTTACGCGATCCTTTTCCGTCGGTGTCGATGCATACTACAAGGAGGCTCGGGATTTGATCGACGAGGGCCAATTCGGTGCGGTCCTCATATTTTCTCCTTTTAACTATGCCCATGGCAACCAATACGGAGTCGACGTGACGGCGAACTACGCGCAGGGCGGATTCAATGCTTATGCTAATTTTTCGTTCCAACGCGGGACGGGAGAAAAAATTGCGTCGGGTGAGTTCTTGTTTGGAGCGGACGAGCTGGCTTTCATCAAGAATCATTTCGTGTTTCTCGATCATGACCAGCGTTATACGGCGTCGGCTGGGGCCTCTTACACCTGTCACGGTACGACCGTGTATGCCGATATGCTCTACGGAAATGGTTTGCGCAGCGGATTCGCTAATACCGATGAGGTGCCGGCCTATTACACTTTCAATACCGGGCTGACGCACACGATTAACTTGCCCCAACTGGGTAAACTTCAGCTACGATTTGATGTCGTGAACCTTTTTGATATGGGCTATCAGATACGCACCGGATCCGGAATTGGAGTGTTTGCACCGCAGTTCGGCGCGCGCCGCGGATTCTTCGGTGGTGTTTCCTGGTCCTTCTAGTGTACCGTCTCGCATATAATGATGACGTCGCCGCAGGTCAGTTGGCTGTTTTTTCAAGGCGCGAGCGACGAGCATATTTAGATTGATACGTAAGAGCGAGCAACGCGGAAAAACAGCCAACCGGCCGCGGTCCGGAGGGTTGCGTTGAAAATGAGCCGGCGGCTGCGTTGCTCGTCGGTTACGTATCGGTTCAGATATGCGCCCTCCTTTCCGCCAGTCCGGCTCGGACCGCCTTGCCGGCGGCCCATTTTGAACGCAACGACGTCACCATTATATGCGAGACGGTACACTGGCCTCCAATTCTCAGGCGCGAAATGGATCCAGGCAATTATTGCGAGCTAGCCAGCCGGGTTTAATAGGAACCGGATTCGCCCCGGGCGCGCAATGAATCGACAAATGCATCCGTTTCGTGCTTGTCTAGCTTCGAAACCACGATGTAGTTGCAGGCCGCGTTGCCCCAGGTGTAGACATCGCATCCTTTGATGAAATGATTGCCCTTTGCGAGCAGCCCGTTATTAGGCGGCGCGAGTCGGTTAGTTGGCGAGCCAAGAAATTCATCATCGCAGGATGACATTCGCAGAAGAGTTTCGGACCTTGCTGCAGAAACATGGGATGCCTTTCAATGAGCGATCGGCGTGGGACTGATCCAGCTGAGCCTAGCGCCCTTTCAGGGCGATCTCTGGGAGACACTTTCCCCGGGGTTAAAACCCCGGTCTGAGTCCTCCTGCCCCTTCCTCCTTCGTCATCCTGACTACGGCGGACAGGTCGGGGTAGAGAACCCACTCCGAAACCTTAAGTTAATGCTTATGGGCAGCCGCCGGATGCTGGGCTTCTCTCACCGAGTCCCTGCGGGACTGATTTCTGCCAGCCGGCAAAGGCCTGTGCGATGCGGATCGCGACCTCTTATGTTGACCGCATGGGCACGGGCCGGACCGCCACCGATAAAGACAGTACGGCGATTGCCGTGGCGCCACTTGCCCTCTGAACAGAAAGGGAGCATCTAAGAAGTGGTATCCATGCGCCTGTTAATCATCGAGGATGAAAAGAAAACTGCTGCTCATCTCAAGAAAGGCCTGAGCGAGAATGGATTTACCGTGGACGTGGCCTACGATGGTTCTGAGGGCTCCCAGCTCGCTTGTGCCGGTGCCTATGCGTTGATCGTTCTTGACGTCATGCTGCCGCGCCAGGATGGTTGGGCGATCCTTGGCGAACTGCGCCGAGCCGGTGTTATGACGCCAGTTCTTTTTCTTACCGCACGCGACCGCGTGGAGGATCGGGTCAAAGGGCTAGAAATGGGGGCCGACGACTATTTAGTGAAGCCGTATGCTTTTTCGGAATTCTTAGCTCGAGTCCGAACAATTTTGCGGCGGGGCTCGACCGCGCAGCAGGAGGTGCTGCGGATCGCTGATCTAGAAATTGACACTCGTCGGCATAAAGCTACCCGGGCCGGATGCAATCTTCATCTCACTCGTCGCGAGTTCGTGCTACTGAGCTGTCTGGCGCGATCAGCCGGAGAGGTCGTCTCGCGGACCAGGATTGTGGAGGAGGTTTGGGACATCAACTTTGATACGGGCACTAATATAGTTGAGGCGACCATGCGAAGGTTGCGAGCGAAGGTTGATGATCCCTTCGAAAAGCCGCTCATACACAATGTTCGCGGCATTGGCTATGTGCTTGAATCCCGTTGAGAGTGAGGCGACTGCTGCCCGAGGCCAAAGGCGGCCCTGGTCTCTGGTCGCCCGATTAGCGGTCTTCTACACACTAGGTACGACCGCGCTCTTGTTAGTCACCATGGTCGTTCTATACGGCGTGGTTGTACGGTATAACGATGCCAACGATAACCTTTTTCTGAATGACAAGTTGCGGGCTGTCCGAGCCGATCTCGCCGTCAAAAAGGCAAACCAAGGAGAACTGCTCGCGGAAGAAGTGGCCAGCGAAACTTCGGATTATTTCGTCCGAGTGCTCGATCGGCGAACCGGAAAAGTGCTCGCGGAAAGCCTGGAGATGGGAAAACGACTTTCGCCGTCGGTGTTTCCGGCGCCTTCGCCGGACGGCCACATTCCCGAGCAAGGCACCGAATATAAGACACCAGCTGGGAAATGGTTTCTCCTGATGTCGGCACTGGCGGAGATTGATCGCATGATGCCGCGACCGGTCGTGCTTCAGATCGGGCAGGATCGCTCCGACGACAAAGCGTTTGCGGATTTCTTTCGCAACCTCCTCCTCACCGTGCTCGTAGGTGGCGCTGGCTGTTCGGCCGCAGTAGCAGTGTTGGTCGCACGGCGAGCGTTGCGCCCGCTAGAGCAGATGGTTGCCGCGATGAAGAGAGTACAAGCCTCGTATCTCCAACAGCGCCTCGATCGGGACCGGTGGCCGAAGGAGCTGGATTCTATGGCCGCTGCCTTCGACGAAATGCTCGCTCGCCTCAAAGAATCCTTTGAGCGCTTATCGGCTTTCTCCGCTGATCTTGCCCACGAACTGCGCACTCCCATCCAAAACCTGCGCGGTGAAGCTGAAGTGGCCCTTACGCGAACTCGCACAGCCGAGGAATATCGGGAAGTGATCGAACTAAGCATCGAGGAATATCAGGGTCTGGCTAGTATGATCGACAACTTACTTTTCGTAGCCCGGGCCGAAAACGCCGAAACGCCGCTTAATCGCCTGACGTTCAAGATCGGCCCCGAGATTGACACCATTCTCGATTTCTACGATGCGGCGGCGCGTGAACAGAACATCGCATTGACCCGGCAAGGGGATGCAGATCTCTATGCCGATGCGACGTTAGTTCGTCGCGCGCTTAGCAATCTGGTCTCAAATGCGTTGCAACACACTTCAGCGGGAGGACAAGTCCGGCTAGCGGTTAAGCAAGCGAATGGGAGCGTCGAAATCCAAGCGCAGGACAGCGGCTGCGGCATCGGCCCAGAACATTTGCCACGGATTTTCAACCGTTTCTACCGAGCAGACGCTGCTCGCAGTTCCAACTCGGGCGGAGTTGGACTCGGACTGGCCATCGTGAAATCGATCATGGATTTGCATGGCGGATCAGTAACGGCCGAAAGCAAACCGGGCGAGGGGACGATGATCACACTACGGTTCATTCGCCAAGAGCCCGTTCCGCAGAACGATCAACACAGCAGAGATTCTAAGCCACCCGCTTAGCTAGGAGGGCGGGCAGCCCGTTTCGCAAAACTTGTCACGCCTTAGTAGATGAATTGCGGAATGCGGAATTTTGGCGGAGAGCAACCCAGGACGCGGAGGGCGCGTCGCTTCCGACTTTGCCAACCTTTCAGCGATTTGGAAGTTCCGCGGTTAAGGCTTCGTCGGACACGTGCGACGCCCGGGGCAAATTGACCTAACCCCGAACCGTCTGGCACGTTATCTCTCGGGCTTGGGCGGTTCTCAAAATCCACCGCGCCCTCAGCGCTGGACCGCTAGGGAGGACGTTTCCCTGGGCCTAACAGCCCAGGCTACAATCTTGTCTGCGCTTCGCGCCTTCCCCACGCCCAATATCCGTTATCACGCTTAGACCATCGTTTCAAATCCGACGGTCTCCTGGGCTAAGTTCCCACGGCCCTTCCTCCTTCGTCCCGCCGTCGCTTCGCTATGGCGCGGCCTTGCTCTTTGCAGGCGCGCCGTAGCTCGAAGACCACCTTCGCTCTTCGAGCTTCGGCGCGTCCGCCAAGAGTAGGTCGCGCCATAGCGAAGCGACGGCGGGACGAAGGTGGCATTCTGACTTCCGACTTCGCCGATTTGTCCGCTAAGTTTCATCGAAAGTTGAGGCTACGCCGGACAAGATGGCGGACAGGTCGGGCCGAAACGCATCACATCACCCCATCTTTGCCAGTCCGAACCACCATTGTTCGCTGTTACCGAGAACTCTCACAAAAAGCCGTCAGAAGAATTACAATTCCATCAGTTTCGCGGTAGTTTTCGGATTCTGACTTTTCTTACAAGAAGTTTGGCGGTAGCGATTGCGAGGAAAGGAGGAGATTCCTCGCGATCATCAGTCACACCGTATCATCAGCCACGGCAGTGACCAAAATCCGAGGACTGCTTACCTGTGCATGCGAGAAAAGCAGTCGCATTTCGAAGGAGTTGTTCTGCCTCACCTGGACCGTGCATATAATCTTGCGCGTTGGCTGATCGAAAACGATCAGGACGCTCAGGCGATTGTTCAAGCAGCTTACCGGCAGGCACGACAGGAGTTTGGAAATCTTAGCGAAGCCGATCCACGAAATTGGCTACTTACCATTGTTTGGAAGAGAGTTCACACCTGGATTCGGGAGGGCCAGAAACGTCCAAGGGTGTTTGCGCAGACTTCCCCGAACGAGCCGTCCGCCGCGGCTAAAGGTATGGCGACCACGTCAGAAAAAGCGCTGCCAGAGGCTTCCGATCAAGAATGGAAACGACTTCTCTTAGAGGCTTTGAGCAGATTGCCAATCGAATTTCGAGAAGTTCTGGTGCTACGCGAGATTGAAGGCTGGAACTATACCCAACTGGCCTCCGCACTGGAAATTCCGCGTCCCATGGTAGTGCATCGATTGAGCATGGCTCGCCAAATCCTGCGCCAAGAACTAAGGGAGGCTCACCGCAGGGAATAAAAAGATGGATGAGCGATCAATGACATTAGGAAACTCCTTTCTAGTGGTCTGCATCTTCTGTGGTGCCTGGCCTTCGCTGGCAACCGAACCGGAGGGAAAACCGCTGAACCTGGCAACAGCGCTAGCTATCACTTTAGAAAAGAGCCCGGTTCTTTCTTCCTTTTCCTGGGACATCCGTGCCGCCGAAGCTCGAATCATTCAAGCAAAGTTGGTTCCTAATCCCGAGATCAGTCTGGAAGGCGAGGACTTTACTAGGGCCGATGTAAGGTCGGCTACGGAGAGCATGCAAAACACCCTAGAGCTTAGCCAACTGATCGAACTCGGCGGAAAGAGAAACTCACGCGTTCGGGAAGCGCAGTTCGATCGAGAAGCGAGCGAATGGGACTACCAAGTAAAACGATTGGAAGTTCTGAAATTAACCAGCCTGGCGTTTATCGATGTGCTCAGCGCGCAACGAAATGTACAGTTAGCTGAGGAGAATGTTGAGCTAACCGAAGCAGCGGTACCCGTTACCCAGAAGAGAGTAGAAGCGGGCAAGGCATCTGACGTTGAATTGCTACGAACCAATACGGCGGTCGCGACCGCTCGGATCCGGTTAACCGGGGTTAGGCGCGATTTGGAGACAGCCCGAGTAAATTTGGCTGCTCAATGGGGTGCAAAAAAGGCAACGTTTCCCAGCGTAACTGGAAATCTGGATCAATTGAGACCGATTCCTTCGCTGGAATCGCTGAAGGCGAAGCTCCAGAAGAATCCGGATTTAACGAGATGGACGACGGAACACCAAAAGCGTGAAGCCACTTTGAATCTTGCTCGCGCGGAAGCAAATCCGGACCTCACTCTTCGCGCCGGACCTCGTTTGCTTGGAGCAAGTCATGCAGATCTGACGCTGGTGGCGGGATTCTCTATACCGCTACCACTTTGGAACCGAAACCAGGGAAAGATCGCCGAAGCAGAAGCAAATATTTCCAAGGCTGCCGACGAGCGAGCGGCGGCCGAGGCGAGAGCGTATGCCGAGCTCAACGAAGGTTACCAGACTCTGGCGAGAGCGACAGAAGAAGTCCAGATTCTCCGCGAAACAGTCTTACCCGGAGCGAAAAACGCAGTCGACCAAATTACCGATGGCTATGCGGCCGGGCGGTTCAGTCAGTTAGATGTTCTTGATGCGCAAAGAACCTATAACGAATCTCAAACAGAATACGTTAAGGCGCTTTCAGATTTTCAGAAGGCGCAGGCGCAAATAGATGCACTCACTGTCGGGCCGGTGGAGCTGTCGAAGTTGGGTGAATCGATATCGAAGAGCCACCAAGGGAATCGCGATGGCAAGGTTTCACCGCATGAATAAACCGGTTTCGATCGCGATCTTCATTAGCCTTGCGCTATTTGCCGATCGGCGAATTTTCGCCGCAAAGCCACTGGTATTCTCATCAGAGATGGCAGGAAAAACGCCGACTCCGGGCGATAGAGACAAGGATGAAGATGAAGACCCGGGAAGTAAAAAGAGCAAAATCGCGGAGCCAAGCCCGACTTCGATCGACCAAGGTCAAACTGAGAGCAAACACAACGACAGCAAGGATATTGAACTCAAAGAACCTCGTTCAAGCCCGAGCAACCAAGACCGGAATGAGAACGGTGGGAAGAAAAGCAACGATCAGGACGTGAAAGAGCCAAACGAGATGGGGCGTGTTGAGCTCGACGCGAAGCAAACTGAAAATGCGCATTTGGAGGTGGAGGTAGCCGGTCCAGCAAAGATCAAGACGGTCCTTGGGCTCTACGGAAAGATTACGATGAATGAAGACACGGTTGCGAACGTATCTCCCCGTTTTCCGGGCCTGGTCAAATCGGTGTCAGTACGATTGGGCGATAGGGTAGAAAAGGGGCAAGCGCTAGCAGTAGTCGAGAGCAATGACAGTTTGCGGAATTATCAGGTAACATCGGAGATCGCCGGAACCATTATCAAAAAAGAGGTTACTATTGGTGAGGTCGTTCGAGACGACAAGCCAATCTTTACCGTCGCCGATCTCAGCACGGTTTGGATCGACTTCAGTGTGTTTCCCCAAGATTTCGAGCGGGTAAAACGGGGACAAATTGTTCGCATCGTTTATGCGGCTAATGTCAAGCCGATTAACGGCCGAATCAGTTACATTGCTCCGATTGGATCGGAAAATACTCAATCGCTGCTGGCACGAGCGGTTGCTCCAAATTCGGAGGGAGTGCTCCGACCAGGGTTGTTTGTCATGGGGGATCTCGAGACTAACGAAGTGGAAGTCCCGGTCGCAGTTCGTCCCGCCGCCATTCAGAGCCTGAACGAAAAAACCGTGGTCTTTGTGGCAGAAGGCAGTGCATTCGAAGCGCGCGCGGTTCAGCTCGGACCGCAGGATGATAGCAACGTGCAAGTAGTGTCCGGGCTAAATGCCGGGGATCGCTACGTTGCCGCAAACAGCTTCCTCTTGAAGGCCGAGCTAGCTAAGGGCGAAGCGGGGGATCAGGACTGAGCCGTGAGGGAATAGCCGATAGCCGATAGCCAATAGCCAATAGCACCACAAACTCATGAACCGTGGAACACCAACTTCCAACCTGCAACCCGCTACCTGTAACTTCCAACCTGCAACCTTTCGGTGATAGAGCGGATCATCAACTTTTCCATTCGATATCGATGGCTGGCTTTGCTGGCGTCGCTCGGTGTCGCCGGGGTCGGTATTTACAATTTCCAACATTTGCCGATCGATGCAGTTCCCGACATCACGAATGTTCAGGTGCAAATCAACACCGCTGCACCTGGGTTGTCGGCGCCGGAGGTCGAGCAACGAATCACCTTTCCGGTGGAAACGGCGATGGCAGGAATTCCCCGGCTGGAGAGTGTTCGCTCGCTCAGCTACTACGGATTGTCGCAGGTGACCGTGGTGTTTGAGGACGGGACTGACATCTATTTGGCTCGTCAACTCATCGCCGAACGGCTACGTCAGGCGGACGACGAACTTCCGGACCACGTTAGACCAGAGCTTGGCCCAATTGCGACAGGGCTTGGGGAAATCTATCTCTGGACAGTCAATGCCAGTCCCGAAGCGCGAAAACCAGATGGATCTCGCTATACGCTCACTGATCTGCGCGAGATTCAGGATTGGATCATTAAGCCGCAGCTCAAAACTGTTTCGGGCGTAGTTGAAGTCAACAGTATCGGAGGGTTTGAGAAGCAGTACGACATCACTCCTCATCCGGACCGGCTGGTGGCGCTGAACCTGACGTTCCGAGACATCAGCGAAGCGATCGATAAGAATAATGCGAATGTCGGCGCGGGGTACATTGAGAAGAACGGCGAGCAATATCTCATCCGTTCCCCCGGCCAGGCGAAAAGTTTGGCGGACATTCAGTCGATTGTCCTCTATACAAGAGGGGGTTTGCCTCTTCGGATTGGCGATGTTGCTGACGTGGAAGAAGGTAAAGATTTGCGAACCGGCGCGGCCACCAAAAACGGTGAGGAGGCTGTACTCGGAACGGCCTTCATGCTGATCGGTGAAAACTCTCGTGTGGTGGCAAAACGGGTAGACGAGAAGATCAAAGAGATCAACCGAACTCTTCCCGCCGGTGTAGTAGCCATGACGGTTTACGACCGAAGTAAGTTGGTGGACTCAACCATTGAAACCGTGTGTCAGAATCTGGTCGAAGGTGCAGCGCTCGTGGTGGTGGTTCTTTTTTTGTTATTTGGAAACGTTCGAGCTGCACTGATTGCAGCAGCGATTATCCCGCTGGCCATGCTCTTCACCATCACCGGAATGGTTCAGAGCAAAATCAGCGGAAATCTGATGAGTCTTGGGGCGCTCGATTTTGGGATCATTGTCGATGGCGCCGTCATCATCGTGGAGAATTGTGCCCGGTGCCTGGCAGCTGAACAGCGGCGGCTTGGTCGTTTGTTAGATCGAGACGAGCGGTTAGCAACAGTTTTAGGAGCCAGCAAGGAAGTGATTACTCCCAGTATCTTTGGCTCGATCATTATCATGGTAGTCTATCTGCCAATTCTCAGCGTGAGTGGCATTGAGGGTAAGATGTTTATTCCGATGGCGCTGACGGTATTGCTCGCACTGCTCGGGGCGATGATTTTCTCTCTCACTTTTGTTCCGGCAGGTGTTGCGATTTTTCTGCGGGGAAAGATGAGCGAAAAGGAAACGATTTTAATTCGATGGTCGAAGGCCATCTATCTGCCGTTGCTGAACTTTTCGCTCCGGTGCCGACCGATAGTTATAACGGCGGCGGCGATGCTGGTCATTGGTTGTGGCTTTCTGGCATCTCGGATGGGAGCCGAATTTATACCGAGCCTGGACGAAGGAGATTTTGCTCTTGGGATCAACCGGATTCCGGGAACCAGTCTCACCCAAGCTTTGCAGATGCAGAAAAGCCTGGAGCTTGGATTGTTGAAGATCCCCGAGGTGAAAGAGGTATTCACCTGGTTGGGCACAGCAGAGATTGCCACCGATGCGCAGCCACCCAGCATTGGTGATGGTTACGTCATGTTGAAGCCGCGGGCAGCGTGGCCGAACCCGGAAAAATCTAAAAAAGGGGTAGCCGATGAGGTCAGTCGCGTAATCGACAGCTATATCGGCAACAACATCGAGCTTTCCCAGCCGATTCAAATGCGGATGAACGAGCTGATATCTGGCGTGAAGGGAGACGTCGCGGTGAAGATTTTCGGGGACGATTTGGGGGAATTGATGAAGGCGGGTCAAAGAGTCGCCGATGTGCTCAGCCGGATTCGCGGAGCGGAAGGGGTAAATCTCGAACGCCTGGCCGGTTTGCCATTTCTTACCATTCAACCAAACCACGAAGCGATTTCCCGATACGGATTGAGCGTCAATGATGTCCAACAGATAATCGAGACTGCGATTGGCGGCAAAACCGCCGGCCAATTTTTCCAGGGTGATCGCCGGTTTCCGATTGTGGTACGGTTGTCGGAAAATCTCCGAGTAAATGTCGATGCGTTAAAGCGACTTCCTATTTTGCTTCCCGCCTCGGAAGGGCCTTCCATCGGAGGGGCGTTGCTCGCGACGCCCACTGATCAAACGGTTTCTACTAGCGGATCTAACTACATCCAACTAAGCGATGTTGCCGATTTTGAAGTCAAAACCGGTCCCAACCTGATAAATCGGGAAGACGGTAAACGACGTATAATTGTGACCTGCAATATTCCGAGTCGCGATATTGGAACCTTTGTGGCTGATGCCGAAAAAAAGATTAAAGAGCAAGTAAAACTTCCGATTGGATATTGGATGCAGTGGGGAGGACAGTTTGAACAACTGCAGAGCGCTACCCAACGGCTAATGGTCGTGGTGCCGATAGCGTTGCTCTTGATTTTTGTGTTGCTGTTTTTGGCTTTCGGAACCGCCAAAGACGCTTTGTTGATTTATACCGGTGTTCCCTTGGCGTTGACCGGCGGAATTCTGGCGCTTTGGCTGCGCGGAATTCCTTTGTCCATCTCGGCCGGCGTCGGATTCATCGCTTTGAGTGGAGTGGCTGTGCTCAACGGCGTTGTGATGATCAGCTTTATCCGGCGGCTGCGTTTGGAAGGAAAACCTCTGGCCGAAGCGATCCGAGTCGGTTCATTGACTCGACTCCGGCCGGTTGTGATGACGGCACTGGTAGCTTCCCTTGGGTTCGTCCCAATGGCTCTGGCGATTGGGCGCGGTGCAGAAGTGCAACGTCCGCTGGCAACGGTCGTAATCGGAGGCATTATCAGTTCAACGCTCTTGACGCTCTTCGTCTTACCGGTGTTGTACAACATCTTTCATCGAGATTCGGACACGCCGAAGGCGTACGAGAACTTAGCCCAGGGTGGAGCGTAGCGGAACCCTGGTTATCCGTAACAAAAATGCGGAACGCTCTGAAGGAGCGGAAGAATCGGCCCGAACGCGGAGGTCAGAACAATTCGTCAGGCCGGCTTCAAAACGCGATGTCAAATCTCAAGCCGCTCACCAATGCATTCCGGTGAGCGTCAAAACCGCCTGGGTAAAGAATGTCAGTCCCTCCTGTTCAGTTGCGGAGTGAACCTGTGTGAAGAGGTCGCTCTGGTTACTCGCGTCATCGTCCGCTCTCGCCGATGACAAGAACTGAATGCTAGCCACGAACGCGACGCGAAGGGCAACACAGAAACTATTTCCCGGTCGGAGTCTTATATTTGGACGCATTACCAGGCAGTGTGCGCGCCTCAGTTACCTTTGCTTGAAGAAAATTTATCAACCAACCAATCCAAAGCGCGTTGCAAGCTCCAGGAATGTTCGCATCCGCCAGTTGATTGATGTCGCACCAATACCGAGGCGACTGTGGTTGATATCGAGATGTTGAGCGAAAAACTGACAAACCGACTTCGCTCAGGAGATTTTCTCGGATTTTCAGCGGGCCAGGCGGACGTGTTGTATTCGGCGACTTTTCGCGCAATAATTTCCCCGCTCGCGTTCAGAAATGTAACCTCAACGTGCGCGCATGTTTGATGTGGAAACACTGCGAAGCCAACGCCTGAAACAGTGATGTTTCGACCATCAAGCCTCGTCATCGCCTCGGTAATAGAGACTTCACCGCCAGAAGTGATTTTTGTTGGAATCGAGGAGCTGCTGAAAGCTTGCTCGACTAGCGAAACAGAAACAAAGAAGAAACTAACCAATCCAACAAGACGCATAGGGACCGAATAGGAAGGAAGATTCTCCTAGTACTGCAAATGAAAGCGGGCCATGAGAATGTTTATTGGGCCGCGGTCCTGATTGTAAGCCGGGTTAATGACCAGCTGATAATCCAGCGACAGGTTCACCCCCTTGAAAACTTCCAAATTATAATAGGTCTCGATGACGTTTTCTAAGCCGTAACGGAGCTTGCCGTCTCCAATCAAGATTCCCAGCCCGCCGGCAGCAAAATATTCTCTCTGAGCGTGGCCTAGCGCGTCGAGCGCTTCAGCCAATCCGAAAGTATCGTTCGGGCGACACCAGGCATTGCCCTTGATCTGCAGCCCGAGTGCCAGGCTTCTTGAGATGTCGGTATACTGCCATATCTCATAATTCGGATCGCGATATCCGGCGCGCAGAAAAGCTCCGACATCTTTAGTAATCTCTTGTTCGAAATTGATACCAAGCCCGTACGTATAACGAAAGCGACGGGTTCGGCTAATGTCTTCTTGTAACGAAGGATTATCGAGCGTTGCCCGGTAGCTGCCCATATTGGCGCTCTCAAGATAACCAAGGAAACGCACTTTGCCGGGATGGCCGAACAATTCATAACGCTCCTCTAATTCAGCAACCTGCTGCCAAGCCTTCAAATAATGGCCGTCGGTAGCGAGACCGTTGCTAACGCGCGGAATCGTAAAAATTCCCCAGCGCGCAGCCCAACGTTTTTGGTTCAGTTCCAGTGTGAGGCCATATTCGTAGCCCAGCGAATCGGCAGCGTAGTCAAAACTGCCCTGATCGGTTACCGCCCAGTTCAAAAACTGGGAGGTTGGGTCGTGGGCGTAGGAGTTGTTGTCGAACTGATCAGTGACAGCCATTTTCCCAACCGTAAGCGTGAAGCGGGAAATATCCTCCTTGCTTGCGAGCTGAAGCTGGCTGCCATCGATTTGTTCCTGTTCTCCGCCAAAGCCCCAAACCTGCCGCAAAAAAAGATGGGGAATGAAGACGTCTCCGCGGTACTTGCCTACCTTGGAGGATTGGGCATTCGGAAAGGCGGCGATGCCGCGAGTTATGGCAAAACTAAAACCCTGATAATACTCTGGGTTAAAATAAACTTCAGTCCCAGGCAACAGGCGGATACCAGAAAAGAGGTCCGCCGTCGTCGACTGCCGAAAATTGTCGCCCGAATGGAGGCTATTGATTCCACCGTAGGGGTCATGGAAGCCAGGCTGCCCCTGAAGGATCTCAGTTCCTTGCAAGTGGAACAACCAGTTTTGAGACTCGGCCGCCTCTTCCTTTTTTTCCAATGGTACCTTCGGAGATTTTTCATCGTCGCTCGCCCGATTCTGCTGGGCATTGTCGTCCGCTCCGGCGGATGGCGAGAAAGGAACGCCAGCCGCGAAAATCAATCCAAGGACCACACAGAGTCTGCCAATGTTAATCATAGAATAAATTAGAGACTAACGCTTTGGTTTCACTGACTGCGTAGATGCCCAACCTCGTCGAGCGGCATCCGGTGCTCACTTTGCCGGAATCCGAATTAAGAACAATCGCAATCGTGCGTTAAAAAACTTTTATCTGCGAAACGTATCGGTGAGCTCGGAGCCGATACTTATGTCGGGGCGCCTCGCTGGCGGCAAAGCCTATTCTTGCGAGATGTCTGTTGAGGCGGTGCGGTAGCTACCGCGGAGAAAAATTGCCGAATATCGATTTTAGAAGCGAAAACTTATTCCGACTAGAGGCTGCCAGTCTTGGGCCGCTCGGGTGACTCCGGCATTGATCCCGCAGTCCACAATGATGTTATCGCTGATAGAGTAGGCGAGTCCAGCATCCACCGTTCCGACCCACCCCGTGTGTCTTTCAGTGCTGACGTCAGTAAAGAACTCGATGTAGCTATCCAGCTTCTTGCTGATCGCGTGATGGAGTGAGACGGAATTGACATAATCGAGGTGATAGCCGGTATTTGCGGCGTCCTCATTGATGTCCATTTCGGTCATAGCAAAGAGTTGAAAATCCCAGGGTAACTTGAAGGTTATCGGTAAGATGAAGCCACCCTCCACGGCACGATTCCCCAGCCCGTCTTCATTCGTGGGAATCTTCAAAAACGGAATGAAGCCCAGCGCGACAGGTAGATTCCCTTCGTTGCCAAAAATGTTGAGCTTAGCGCGGACGATTAGATCTCCAAAACCGCTCATCCGAGTCTTCAGATTGCCCTGCTTAACGTCTACTTCGTTGTAAACTGGGACAAATAGTTCCAGATCAAGATTATTTAAAACGCCCAGCTTAATTGCCGTGTTAAGCCATTGATAGCTCTCGACCCGAATGTCGGAAAATCTTTGGGATTGATTGGTGTAGGTATATTGGAAAATACCCACCTCTACTTGAAGATGGCCTGCATCCACGGTGAAAGGCCCTTCGGTCTGGTCAGGTCGATCTGGAGCGAAGTCCCGTAGCTGTCCGCACGGCGTAGGATTAAAAAGGTTATATCGGCTCTTATCGACGGATGGCGCAGCCGCGTCGGGTTGTTCTCCGAAAGACCTTTGCGCGACTGCTAAAAATAACAGAGCAACGGCACCAGCTACGTCGAGGAAGCTAAACGATACGATATGTCTCATTGAGGTCTCGGCGCAATACTTCAACCCTGGGATTTTCGGGAAAGCGCGACCGTTACCTCGAACTTATTGAGGAGCTGAACCGGTAAAGGTTTGCCAAAGTAGAAACGCGTTTAGCGCTGCGATCACGATACCTAGAACCCAGCCGCTGATTTTTACCCAGCGCGGATTCACAAACTGACCCATCTTAGCCCTGTCGCTGGTAAACATCACTAAAGGAATCACGGCGAAACTTAACTGGATGCTCAGGATTACCTGGCTCAGGATTAATAGCTGAGCTGTCCCGTTTTCTCCCAGCAAGGCGGTAACGATCACGGCAGGGATGATGGCGATCAGCCGAGTGATCAGGCGACGTAGCACCGGAGGCAGCCGCAGGTGCAAGAAACCTTCCATCACGATTTGACCGGCCAAAGTTCCGGTGAGCGTTGAGTTTTGGCCCGACGCCAGGAGAGCGACCGCGAACAATGTGCTAGCGGCTCCGACCCCGAGCAGGGGACTCAGCAGTTTATAGGCATCCTGAATTTCGGCCACCTCATGATGGCCACTCCGATAAAAGGTCGCAGCGGCTACAATGAGAATGGCCGCATTGATAAAGAGCGCAAAAAAGAGGGCAATCGTGGAATCGATTGTACCGAACAAAATGGCTTCGCGTTTGCCCTTTGGCGATAGTTCGTAGTGGCGGGTCTGAGCGATGGAGGAGTGCAGATACAGATTATGCGGCATGACGGTGGCTCCCAGAATACCGATCGCCACGTAGAACATCGCGTGGTTGTGAAGGATTTCTGACGAGGGCAGACAACCTAGAGCCAGGGCGCCGAAGTCGGGTTTGGACAAAAAGATTTGGATACCGAAGCTCACCGCGATCACACCGATCAGAGCGAGTACCAGCGCCTCGATTATGCGGAATCCTCTATTCTGTAAATAAAGGACGGCGAGTACATCGCAGGCGGTCAGGCAGACGCCCCAAATCAAAGGCAGACCGAAAAGCAAATTCAAGGCGATGGCCGAACCGATGACTTCGGCGAGATCACAGGCAGCGATAGCGATCTCGCAGCCGACCCAAAGAATAAAGTTGATGACGGGAGGGAAATGGTCTCGGCAAGCTTGAGCGAGATCGCGGCCCGTGGCCACACCTAGCTTCAGAGCGAGGTGTTGCAGGAAAATAGCCATCAGACTGGAAATAGTCACCACGGAGAGAAGGGTGTAATAGAACTGAGACCCTCCAGCGATGTCAGTGGCCCAGTTGCCTGGGTCCATATAGCCAACCGCGATCAGATAGCCGGGACCGGAGAAGGCGAGCAGCTTGCGGAAAAGGCCCCACCAATTTCGGCCAACTTTAGGAATCTTGACCGAGCGATATACTTCGGGCAGGGACGGACCGGTTCGCTGGAAGCGCCACCCGGTTTCTTGGGCGCGAGGTTCTACTGTATCGCAAGATTGGTTCATAAATAGATCGAGCCAAACGGAAAAGCAGTTAGGTGATTCTCAGATAATTAGGTGACACTAAATTCAATAGCAAGGCTTAAAATTGCCTTTTTATTGCCTTTTTTATTCCCGTGGGCCGATCCACGCTATTGCTGATGCAAAACCGTGAGAGCGGACACGCAGGCCGCCGTCGCTACGGTTTGGCGCGCCCTCGGGTTTAGGTACGGAAACGCCGTAGGCCCAGCCGCGACGTAGGCTTTGCGAAGTCGGGAGCGCATCCCTACCGCGCCTACTTGGCCGCTGCCTTCTCGATCGTTTCCCATTCTTCCTGAGAAAGCTTCAATTCGGCCGCGGCAACGTTCTCTTCCAGATGACGCACGGAGGAGGTTCCGGGAATCGGGAGCATGACCGGCGATCGATGGAGTAACCAGGCCAGCGAGAGCTGGGCAACTGTAGCGTTGTGCTTCTTAGCCACATGATCCAGCGGACCGCCCGGTTTGGCGAGGTCGCCGGCAGCTACCGGGAACCACGGTATGAACCCGAGATTATGCGTTTCGCAGTATTTCAGCACGTCTTCGTGTTCGCGATCAGCGAGGTTATACCGATTCTGAACGCTTACGATCGGAACAATCTTTTGAGCGTGTTTGATCTCTTTGGTAGAGACTTCCGAAAGCCCGATATGTCGAATCTTGCCCTCGTGCTGCAGTTCCTTGAGCGCGCCTAACGTCTCCTCGACCGGTACTTTTGGATCGATCCGGTGCAGTTGGTACAGATCGATACCCTCCAGCCTTAGGCGGCGGAGGCTCATTTCGACGCATTGCCGGATGTACTCAGGTCGTCCGACCGCCGCCCATTCTTCTGGGCCCTGCCTGGTCAGACCGCCCTTCGTTGCGATAACGAGGCCGGCCGGATACGGGTGCAAGGCTTCCGCGATCAATCGCTCACTGACCTCCGGGCCATAAGAATCGGCCGTATCGATGAAGTTGACTCCAAGTTCGATCGCTCGACGTAAGACGCGACGCGCCTCCTCCGGATCCGCCGGTTCGCCCCAGATGCCTTTCCCGGTAATGCGCATCGCTCCGAAGCCAAGACGATGGATTGGTAATTCGTTTCCCAGATTGAAGGTGCCGCTCGCAGCGGCGTTG
>Ga0070698_100000275_pt1 | contig 52389 bp, 48 predicted proteins | sample KBSK1502metaG_FD_65477 | JGI IMG/M metagenome (GOLD analysis project Ga0070698, IMG submission 65477) | Corn, switchgrass and miscanthus rhizosphere microbial communities from Kellogg Biological Station, Michigan, USA - KBS K1-50-2 metaG | ecosystem: Host-associated > Plants > Roots >...
GGCGTGCGGCCGTGTGCGAGCCACGCCGCGAGTCGCTGCGCAGGCTCGACGAGTGACACCGCTTCTTCAGCGCTCGCGAATTGCGCGGCGTCGATCTTGTCGGCCCAGCGCACGGCATCGGCGAGGTGCGCCGGCGGCCGCCAATGCCAACGGTCCGAAAGCGCGTGCGACATCAGACCGGCGCACGATGGCGATGTCGGATCGAACACCCATGTATCGCGATGCGCGCGCTCGAAGACCTTGCGCAGCTCGGGCGGCTGGAACGCGGTTGGATGATGATCGAACCACCACTTCATTTTGAGATCGGCGCAAAACCGAAAGTCGACGCACGCGTGATCGTCGGCGTCGAGCGGAACGCCCTCGAACGGATTGCCGTCGCGATGGATCATTCCGATCGGACGGATCTCGACATCGCGATCGATGACATCGCGATAGAACGCCGAGAACAACGCCGCTGAGGTCGTGCCGTCGAAGCAGGCGTCGTGAAAGAAAACCTTCAGAATTCGCGCCACGTGGCGGCCCGATCATACCGCGCCGGCGAGATCCGCATAGGGGCACAGGATGTCGACAGAGGTGTTACCTTCCGCACATGCAGCAGTGGTTGCTCGTAGGGCACCTGATTGGCGTCATCTTATGGATCGCCGGGCTGACGACGGTTTATTGGCTGTTGCGCCTGCATACGCAAGCGCCTACGCAAGTGCACGACAAATTGGTCCTCATGGAGCGCTCGCTCGCGCTGATGATGGACCTCGCTGCAACCCTGGCGATGGGGTGCGGCATCGCGCTGACGTTTTTTCCGCGCGGAACGCCGAACCTGTTCGCGCGCCCGCACAGCGGCTGGTTCCACATCAAGCTCACGCTCGTCGTGCTCGGCATCTTGTCGGTGCACGGCTTCATCCGCGCGCGCGTCGGTAAGTTCAGTCGCGGCCAGACGCCAGCGGTGCCGCAATGGATCTGGAGCCTGATGCTCATCGCGATCGTCGGCATCCTCCTGATGGTGTTCCGCGGTCCGATCATGTTCGCGCCCAAGCCGTAGTGCGCACGATCCTGCACGTCGATCTCGACGCGTTCTATGCCGCGGTCGAGCAGCGCGACGATCCGAAGCTGCGTGGCAAGCCAGTCCTCGTCGGTGGCTCGGCGCGCCGCGGCGTTGTCGCATCGTGCTCGTACGAAGCGCGCACGTTCGGCATCAAGTCGGCGATGCCGATGGCCGAGGCGTTGCGCCGCTGTCCACACGCGATCGTCGTGCGGCATCGCATGGACCGCTACGCCGAAGCATCGCGCCACTTCTTCGCGATCCTCGGCGACTACTCGCCGGAGGTCGAAGGTCTCTCGCTCGACGAGGCGTTCCTCGATGTCACGGCGAGCAAGCGGCTGCTCGGCGACGGCCCCGCGATCGCCGCCGCGATCAAGCAGCGCGTCCGCGACGAGCTCGCGCTTGTCGCGTCGGTCGGCGTCGCACCGATCAAGCTCGCGGCGAAGATTGCATCCGACATCGACAAGCCCGATGGCCTGCGCGTTGTCACGCCCGAGCAGTTGCTGCCATTTCTGCACGCGCTTCCGATGACGCGCCTGTGGGGCGTCGGCGAAGCGACACGCGAGATCCTCGCGAGCATGGGCCTGTCGACGATCGGCGATGTCGCGCGCTATCCCGAAGCTGCGCTCGTCGCGCGCCTCGGCGCGGCAACGGGTCATCACCTCGCAGCGCTCGCGCGCGGCGACGATCCGCGCCCTGTGATCGCCGAGAACGAGCCGGTGACGATCGGCCACCAGGAGACGTTCGATGACGACATCGATGACAAAGGCGAGCTCACCGTTATCTTGCTCGACCAGGCCGATCGCGTCGCCGCGCGGCTGCGCGATCACGAGCTGCGCGCGCGCGCCGTCGTGCTGATCATCAAGTACGACGACTTTCGTCAGATCACGCGGCGCATGACGCTGCCGGCCGCGTCGAGCGATGGTGGCATGCTCGCGCGCACGGCGATCGAGCTCCTCGCGAAGGTCCCGATCGAAGATCGCAAGGGCATGCGCGTGCGACTCTGCGGCATCTCCGCGCACGCGCTCGAGCCGCGCGATGCGCCGCGCCAGCTTGGCTTCGACGAAGACGCGCGCGCGAAGGGCGAACGCCTCGGCGAGACGCTCGACAAAGTCGCGGCGAAGTTCGGCCGCGCATCGTTGCGTCGCGCGGTGCACTTACGCGAAGACGACGATTAGTTCGTCACTCTGAACACCGCGGAGAGACGCACCGCGTTCGCAAACGGCGCCGTGAACGCGCCGAAGTCGCCGCGTTGCGCGCCGGTCCAGCCCGTTGCGTTGCCGATCCGCAGCACGTAGTACTTGCCGGTCTGAAGCAGCGTGTTATCGACGAGGATGTGATCGCTCGTCGTCAGAAACTGGCGGAGCGGCCGCAGCGCGCCATCGCCGACTTCATAGAGCTCGATGCGCGTGCGCTCGAGAGATCCGCTGACCAAAGGCGGCCAGCTCACCGTCAGGTCGCGGCTGCGATCGATCGTGATGTCGCGATCGACTTCGAGGCGCATGTCGTCGATGCGCGGGACGCCCGGAGGCTCGACTTCGCCACCGAGCAGCGGCGATGTCGAGCAGGTGCTATCGACACCGATGTAATGAGCCGTTCCGATCATCACGCCGATGGGCGTGCCAGCCGATCCGGCTCGAATGCTATAGGAGCGAACGATCGTGAGGTACTGCAGCAACGTGCCGGGGACCGGCGAACCGACGAACGTGCTGAGCCGCATATCTTGTGGTGGATCGAGATTGCGCAGCATCGCGAGCGCGCCATTTTGGAACCCGATGGCGAGGGTCGGGTAGACAAGCGCGCCCGTTGTGACTTGCCACGGCGTTGTCGGTGACGAATATCCAGCCGCGTCGAGACGCTGGACCTCGGTGGCCGCCATGACGCGCGCGTCGACGCAGGCCGGCTTCTCGATCGGCAGCGTCGGCCCCGTGACGACGGTCTGCACGCCGTTTGCGACATCGATGTCGTCGGCGCGGTAGCGCTCGAGTGTCGACACGCCGGCCTGCGGAGTCAGATACAAGAGGTAGATGCGATCGTGGGCTTGCGCTTCGACGAGCGTTGGCTGCAATCCGTTGAGTGTCGTCAGCGCCGGCCAATCGAAGACGGGTGCCGGGTCGCTCGGCCGGGTCGTTGTCATGAACGAGCCCGTCGTGAACAACTGCAGCGATCCGCCGGTGATGACATCGGAGAGCTGATACGCGAGCTGCGTGTTGCTCGCCGCGACGGTGCCACCGAGCCGGCCTGCGCGCATCTCGAATAGCGCGAGCGTGCTCGCGGTGTGATCGACCTCGAGTGGCGTGTAGCCGCTCGCCTCGAGCAACACGCGATAATGCTCGCCCGGCGTCGGCGTCGTGAACTCGAAGTCGCCGTTGCCGAGCAGCGTCACGGGCGGGTTCGTGCCGTCGTCGAGCTTGACCGTGGCGGTGAATTCGATCGGCGCCTCGTCGACGATCGGCTCGTGCGCGGCGTTGTTGTAGAGGTAGCGCAGCATGTAGCGCCCGCTCACGGCCGTGCCGCCCGCATCGGGCTCCGCGAGCATCGGCGGCTCGAGCCCGAAGACCTGCCTACATCCGGCAAGCGCGAGCACGGTGAGCAAACCCCTCATTCAACACGATCTTACCGCGTCGGTTTGTTGCCCGGTTTTTTCAGGTTCCCAAACACCAAAGGTGGCGTGTCATTAGGGGCAAGACGATGCGAAAACTGCTGGTTGCCCTGGCGTGCCTGGTCGGCACGGCGCACGCGGACGATGCGATCGCGACATACGCGATCGTCGTCGGCTCCAATGTTGGAGGCGCGGGCCAGACTGATCTGCGCTACGCCGAAGACGACGCGCGGCGCGTCGGCCAGCTGTTGGTCGAGCTCGGTGGCTACGCAAAGGAACGCGTCGACGTCGTCGTTCATCCGACGCCGGAGCAACTGCGTGCGCGCATCAACGCGGTCGCCGACAAGATCAACGCCGACCTCGCGGCCGGCCGGCACAGTCGCGTCTTTTTCTATTACAGCGGTCACGCGCGCGCGTCCGCGCTCGACCTCGGCAGCGACCAGCTCGCACTCGCAGAGCTGCGGCAGCGGTTGTTCCAGCTTCCCTCGAAGCTGACCGTCGTCGTGCTCGATGCATGTCAGAGCGGCGCGTTCTCGCGCATCAAGGGCGCGCAACCGGCGGCCGACTTCTCATTCAACTCGCGCCAGCAGCTCGATGCGAGCGGTGTTGCCGTGCTCGCGTCGTCATCGGGCAGCGAGCTGTCGCAAGAGAGCGAGCAATTGCGCTCGTCCTACTTCACGCATCATCTACTTATCGGCCTGCGCGGCGCGAGCGACGTGAACCGCGACGGCATGGTCACGATCGACGAGGCGTATCGCTACGCGTATCACCAGACGCTGCTCGCGACCGCCGAGACCGCCGTCGGTGGTCAGCACGTCTCGCTCGAGGTCGATCTCAAAGGCCACGGCGAGGTGCCGCTGTCGTATCCGCGCGCCGCGACGACGCACATCGAGCTGCCCGCGAACCTCGAAGGCAAGACGCTCGTCGAAGACAAGCGCTCGCGCACCGTCGTCGCAGAAACGTACAAAGCGAAAGGCGCGGCGGTGCGCATCGCGGTCGCGCCCGGTGAATATCGCGTGCTCGTGCGGCGCGGCACGACGCTGTCGCGCTGCGAGGTCGCGAGCGGCGGCACGATCGATCTCGATCGCTGCAAGAGCGAGGCGATCACGGCCGGCACGACGAAAGGCGGCGGCTTCGAGCGCCCGATGCGAATCGAGCTGTCGATGTTCGCCGGCAACGAACGCCACGACGATTACACGGACAATCTCTATGCGTTCGGCTACCGCAATTATTTCTCGGAGCCAAGCGCCGGGCTCGAGGTGCTCGCGCTGCGCCGCTATTTGCGATGGCTGTCGCTCGGCGGCGTCGCCGGCGTGACCGTCATGCCGACGTGGAAAAAAGAAATCACCGGCGGCGGCGACCTCTCGCAAGAGTTCGACTGGAGCCAGTGGCGCCTCGCATTCGTCGGTCGCGCCGAGCAGTGGATGGCCGCCACCGGCTTCGGTTCGCACTTCTCGATCTATGGGCAGCTCATGGCCGGCCTCGGCATCGGCACCACGTCGCTGAGGAACGCCGAGGGCATGACGTTTCGCGACACCCACGTCGGACCGGCGTTCGGCGGCGGCCTCGGTCTGCATGTCGACTTCGGGCGCGGCATCGGCGCGAGCCTCGGCTACTCCTACGACTACGCCCCTGTCATCAAGGACCTCATCGGCAACACTCACGCAGGCGGCGGTCATCGCTTCGGCCTATCGGTCACCTACAGCTTCTGAGGCACCATGCGTTCAATTATTGGCTCATCGATCGTCCTCGTCGCCGCGCTGGCGCAGCTCGGTTCGACCGACTGCGGCCAGGCGATTCGCGACGACGGCTTCGATCTGTGGTGCGGTGAGGAGCTGTGCGCATGGAAGGTCGAGCGCGGCGCGGTCATGCGCGTGGCGAGCTGGAACAAAGGCGACTACGCGGTCGAGCTCGTCGGCAGCGATGTCGCGATCGAGCAGCTCTCGCCGGTCAACGGCAGCGACGGCTCGTGCATGCGCTTCACGCTGATCGCGAATGTCCAAGATACCGCGGACGTCGTGCTGAACGTCGACGTCGAAGGCGATGGCACCGTCGAGATGTCGGAGCGGTTGCCGACGTCGCACTGGCAGCCGCTGACGTTCACGTTCGCGCTCGTCCAGCCGTACGACGGCGTGCGGTTCGAGATCGCGAAGCGCGGCCTCGGCGAGGCGGTCGTCGCGAACATCGGGGCGAAGATCATCGCCTCGGGCGACTGCACGGGACTGACACCGCTCGATCCTGGACCCCGCCGCAACGGCAGCTACTGCTTCGCGAACGCCGAGTGCGCGTCGGGAGCGTGCATGGAGAGTCCGCTGCCGCAGCCGGAGAACTACTCCGTCGCGAGAACGTGCGTCGGCTGCGATCACACGGTTGCCAGCTCGTGTGGCGCGCAGGTGTGCGGCCTCGCTGATGCGTTCTCGCCAGTATTCTCGGTGCCCGTGGAGTGCGTGGCACCCGCCGCCAAGCCGCTCGGTGACGCCTGCATCGCCGACGCCGAATGCGCTACGAACATCTGCAACCGCGTTGGCGACTACGGCTCGTGCTCGACGTGCACCAGCGACGGGCAATGCTCGGGCGGCCAGCGATGTCTGCCGTCGGGCACGGTCATGCTCGTGCCACGCGCGATGCCGCAGGTGTGCGGTGGTGGCCAGCACCTCGTCGCATCCGGCGCGCCCTGCGCGTCGAACGACGACTGTGTGAGCGGCCTGTGCAACGGTACCGTGCGCTCGCAATGCGCGGGCGATGGTCGACCGTGTGTGACCGCGGCCGAATGCACATTCGACGGTTTACAGAACCGAGCGTGCAATACAGTCGGCATTCAAGGTGGAACCTGCCAGTGATCCTCAGACTGCGTACCGCGCCTACGGCCCCGCGTTAGTGCGCAAGGCCGAACGCCTGCTGCGTAGCCGCGAGGACGCCATCGACGTCGTGCACGCGTTGTTCGCCGATCTGATCCCGCGCTGGAGCAAAGACGTGGACCTGCCCTATCTCTACCGCGCTGTTACCAATCGCTGCCTCAACGTCGTTCGCGACCGCGGCACGCGAGCGCGCTTGCTCGAGCGCGAGCAACAGGCGGCGGCACCTGTCGGGCGCGTGCGGCTCGACGAGCACATCGTCGGCGTCGGACTGATCGCAGCGCTCGCCGATCGTCTCGACGAAGGCCACCTCGAAGTGCTCGTCGCGCGGTTCGTCGACGACATGACGCAAGATGAGATCGCGGAGCAGCTCGGCGTGTCGAGAAAGACCGTCGGCCGGCGCTTGGAACGAATTCGCGATGAGGTCATCGCATTACGCGCGGAGGCCGCCGGATGAACTGCATCGGCGAACCGATCTCGTGGCTTCGGCTCGAGCGCTTCGCGCTCGGCGGCGGCGACGTTGCGATCCGCGATCACGTTGCAACATGCGCGGCGTGCCGACACTGCCTCGACGAGATCGAGCGCGATGTGGTCGCGCTGCCGCCGCTCGTCGTGCCTGCCAAGCGCCGCCGGTGGTGGAAGCTCGCGCTGCCGATCGCGGGCGCGCTCGCCGCTGCCGCGGTGCTGCTGCTCGTCTTGCGCCCGCGGCCGCATCAAGAAGGCTTCGCGTCGGTGAAGGGTCTCGGCGAGGTCCAGCTCGATGTCGTGCGCGAGCGCGGCGGCGTGATCCGCGAAGACGTGCGCACGTTCGCGCCCGGCGATCGCTTCAAGGTCATCGTCACGTGCCCGCCGGCTCGCCCGGTGTGGCTCGATGTCGCCGTCGTCGAAGCCGGCGCGAGGTCCGCCGATTATCCACTCGCGCCGACGCGCATCGTCTGCGGCAATCGCATCGTCGTGCCCGGTGCGTTCACGGTCACGGGCGATAAACCGAACCGCGTGTGCGCGCGCTTCGCGATCGCCGGCGAGCCCGCTCGCTTGCTGCCCGCGGCAACCGATGCATGCATCACGCTGCGGCCGGATCAGTGAGTTGGAAACGCGGCGAGCCAGTTCTCGGCGCTCGCCTCTGGCCCGACGACGACGCAATTGAACTTGCCCTTGCGCCAATACATCGCGCGTAGCTCACCCTCCTTGCGCTTGATCCGCTTGGGCGCGATGCCGCGCGACTTCTGCACGAGGTACGTGACTTCCTCGCCGCCGAATGAAAGCCGCATGAGCGCCGCGTCGCGATGCAAGACCTCGACGCGACGCGCGCCGATGATCTTCGCGCCATCGCTCGGCAGCGGCACATCGCCGCCGACGAGACCGATCGCCCACGCGCGCAGCTCGGGCATCGTCGGGGCATCGAGCTCCCACGTGCCGCTCTGGTCGCGATGGCGGTCGATCGCCTCGGTCAAGAGCACGTTATGGCGCGCGGGCAGGACGAGATAGATCGTGACGACCGTCCCGATCAGCACCGAGAGCGTGAACAGCAGCGACACCGAGACGCGGCGATGCGGTGGCCGCGGAGGTGTTACGAGGGCATCGTCGCCCTCGATCGGGCCTACTTCCTCGGGTTCGACGAGATGCATGGCGCAAATGTCGGCGGACTGCCGAACCGCCGAATGAACTCTTCACGTACCTTGGCATGGAACGCGCCGAGGTCGACAGCGGCGTTGTCCTCGATCTCGAGGTGTCGACATAACAGCGCGCGATCTGCGTGTTGCGCAGCAAGTCGTGTGGCGCTAGCGCGCACGTCGGCGGCGTGCTCGTAGTGGACCATCGCGCTCTTGCCGGTTGGATAGTCGAGCAGCCCCTCGGCCAAGCGCACCTGCAGGACGCCCTCGGCGGCCGGCGCATGGCTGCCGGCGTCGGCGAGCGGGTACCACGGGCAGAATCTCACACCCCTAGAGTACCGTCCCTGCGTGGAACAGCTCGAACTGCCGCGCCAGCTCGGCCGGGCCAATCAGATCGTTCATGGCGATGCGTTCGAGATCGCCGCGATGGTGCCCGATGCATCGATCGACGCGATCTATATCGACCCGCCGTTTGGCACCGGCGCCACCCGGCACGGCCGCGGCCTGCGCTACGCCGATCGCGCCGATGACCCCGATGCGTTCGTCGCCTGGCTCGCGCCGCTGTTCGAGCACAGCCGGCGCGTGCTCACGAACGAGGGCTCGCTGTTCGTGCACCTCGACTACCGCGCCGTCCACTACGTCAAAGTCGCGCTCGACCGCATCTTCGGCCGCGAGCGTTTCGTCAACGAGATCGTGTGGTGCTACTCGGTGGGCGGCAAGAGTCGCCACGGCTTTGGCCGCAAACACGACACGATCTTGTGGTATGCGCGCAGCGATCACTGGGCATTCTATCCGGATGCGATTCGCGTCGCGCGCCGCGGCGGCTCGCACATGCGCCTCGTCGATGGCGTGCAGGAGAAGACCGACCGCAAGACCGGCCGCGTGTATCGCTATCCGGTCGCCGCCGGCAAAATCCCCGAGGACTGGTGGACCGACATCGAGACCCTCAACCACTCGGATCGCGAGCGCACCGGGTGGCCGTCGCAAAAACCCGAGCGGCTCATCGAGCGTATCCTCGCCGCGGTCACCCGACCGGGCGATCGCGTCGCGGATTGGTTTGCCGGATCGGGCACGACCGCGGCCGTGGCGCAGCGGCTCGGTAGGCGGTTTCTCGTCGTCGAGCGTGAGGTAGAGGCGATTTCCGTGTGCGCAAAGCGTCTGATCGGTCAGGCCGATGCCCTGGCAGCCGCCGGAACACCATCGCCACCTTTAGAAATTCTTCGCTAGCCCGAGCGCTTGCGACCGATGATATACCGGGCGAAGATTCCGGAGTTAGGCAACAAGTGATGACGGCCGAAGCATTAGACGAGGCCACGCGCGTGACGCTCGAAGCGTGGCTCGTCACGGACGTCGGAGTCGTCCGCGATCACAACGAAGATTGCGCGTTCATGGAGCCCACGCAGGGGTTCTTCATCGTTGCCGATGGCATGGGTGGTCACGCCGCGGGTGAGGTCGCATCCGCCATGGCCGTCGAAACCGTGCGTAAAACGCTCGAAGGCGCGAAGAACGAGATCGAAACGTTCAAGAAGTCGCCGACCGATGCCGGGCGCCGCGCGCTGGTCCAGCTGCTCCAAAGTGCGGTGCTCCAGGCCCACCAGGCCGTGTACCAGCGCGGTCAGACCGAGCAGGACAAGCAGGGCATGGGCACGACGCTCGATGTCGTGCTCGTCGCGGGCGCCGAGGCGTTCGTCGCGCACGTCGGGGACAGCCGCACGTACCTCGTGCGCGACGGCCGGTCGTCGCAGATCACGACCGACCACACGGTCGCCGAGGTCCTCGTCATCGAGGGCAAGCTGACGATCGAAGAGGCCCAGGTCTCGCCGCTGCGCACGATCCTCGTCAACGCGATCGGCGTGTCGGCCGATGTCGGCGTCGAGATGGCACACGTCACGCTCAAGAAGGGCGACCGTCTGCTGCTGTGCAGCGATGGCCTGCACGATTACTTCCCGGTCGAAGAGGAAATCGCGCAGCGCATGTCGGCGGAGAAGCCCGGCGACGCGCTCAAAGAGATGGTCGAGCTCGCAAAGACGCGCGGTGGCCACGACAACATCACGGGCGTCGCGGTCCACGTGATGGAGCTCGTCGAGTCAAACATCCCCCAGAAGATGCACGACGATTCGACGCAGCCCGTCGATGTGCACAGCCCGTTTGTTGACGAACCCACGCAGACCGCGCTCGGCGGTGTCGCCCCGCCGGCGCCCGAAGCCGTCAACTACACGCGGACGCAGCCGATGCGCGCCGTCGGCTCGGCCGGCACGGCGCCGACGGTGCCGCCGCCGCTCGAGAAAAAGAAGGAAGAGCCGTCGGTCGACGTCGCCGCGGATGACGCCCAACTCGATAAAGGCGCGAAGCCGGCAGCCGAGGCGCCGAAGGTCGAGCCCAAGGTCGCCGACGCGCCGAAGGCCGAGCCGCCGAAGGCCGCCGAGCCGCCGAAGGCCGCAGAGCCGCCGAAGGCCGCCGAGCCGCCGAAAGCCGCGGAGCCGCCGAAGGCCGAAGCGGCGCCGAAGGATAACGACGAGCACAAGGACAAGCCCGCGAAGACGGAGGACTCCGATACCGTCGTCGAGGGAGACGGTGTGCCCGTCGAGGCGGTCGGTACGGCCGACACCGGTCGCGTGACCGTCGATAAGAAGGACTAAACGCGCGCGGATCCGTGCGTGATTCGCCCCTCTTCTATCTCGTCCTTGACAGTTGTTACTGTCACAGTTATAGATGAGCCAATGAAGAGCGCCACATCTATCTGGTCGCGCCTCGCTGACGTCGCCGGTCTCGTCGCCACGCCGCTGGCGTTGGCTGATTACGTCGCGCTGGTCAGCCCGCACGATGGGCACGCGCGCGTCGACGCGGTCCATGACGAGATCGCTGGCGTGCGCACGTTGACGTTGCGGCCCCCGCGCGGCTGGCGTCCACATCGCGCGGGCCAGCATGTGACCGTTCAGCTTGCCGTCGATGGACGGCTCGCGACGCGGACCTACTCGATCTCGTCGGCCGCTACCGCAGCACGCCACATCACGATCACCGTCAAGGCACAGGGTCGCGTGTCACGCGCGCTCGTACGCGATGTCAAACCGGGCGCACATCTCGCTATCGGCCCGGCGAGCGGTGACTTCGTCCTGTCTGCTCGGCATCCGCAACGCTCGCTGTTCATCACGGCGGGCAGTGGCATCACACCGATCGCGAGCATGGTGCGCACGCTCGCTGCGCAGGGCAACGTGCCCGACGTCGCTCACGTGCATTACGCGCGGAGTCCTCGCGACGTCATCTTCGGCGATGAGTTGCGCGCTCTCGCCGCGGCGCATCCCGGTTACCGACTCACCATCGTGCACACGCGCGACGATCCGCGCCGCTTCTGCGCGGAGCGGCTCGACGAGCTGGTCGCCGATTGGCGTGCACGCGAAGCGTGGGCATGCGGACCGGCAAGCTTGCTCGCTTCGGTCATCGACTGCTTCGAGCGCGCGGGACGATCCGCAGCGCTGCGCGTCGAGCGGTTCGCCGCAGTGCTCGCGCCCGTGCCGCCCACGGCAACAGGAGGTCGCGTCCGCTTCGCGACGAGTCGGATGGAAGCGCGCGCCGACGGCCGCACTCCACTGTTGCGCGTTGCCGAATCCGCCGGCGTCAATGCACCGCACGGATGCCGCATGGGCATCTGCCACAGCTGCGACGCGAGGCTCGTGTCGGGCAGCGTTCGCGATCTGCGTACAGGAGAGCTCGCCGAGGCCGGTGCGCGCGTCCAGATCTGCGTCTGCGCCGCGGCCGGGGATGTCGAGCTCGCGCTCTGACGAAAGGCTCATCATGACGAATCAACTGCCTGTAGACATCGACGACGATGCGATCGAAGCGTTCGGCCGCGAGCTCGACGCGCTCCAGCGCGAGATCAAGTGCAGCCTCGGCGATCGCGATCGTCGCTATATCCGGCGCATGATCACCGTCCAGCGCAGCATGGCGCTCGGCGGTCGCCTCGTGATCTACGCGAGCCTGCCGCTGATGCCGGCGTTCCCGCTGTTCCTCGGCGTGATCGGAATCGGCACCGCGTCGCTCGGCCTCGCGAAGATCCTCGAGAACATGGAAATTGGCCACAACGTGATTCACGGCCAGTGGGACTGGATGCAGGATCCCAAGATCCATTCGTCGACGTGGGAATGGGACATCGTGTGCCCCGCGGATCAGTGGAAGCACTCGCACAACGTCCTGCACCACACGTGGACCAACGTGATCGGACGCGATCGCGACGTCGGCTACGAGATCCTGCGCGTCACGGAGAAGCAGCCGTGGAAGCCGGCCTACCTCGCACAGCCGTTCTACAACGCGTTGCTCGCGCTCTTGTTCGAATGGGGCGTCGCGATGCACGACGTCGACATCAACGCACCGCTCGGCGAGATCCGCGGTCGGCTCGCTGGCATCGGTCGCAAGGCGAGCAAGCAGGTGATGAAGGACTACGTGCTGTGGCCGCTACTCGCCGGCCCGTGGTTCTTGCCGGTGCTGCTCGCGAACGCGACGGCGAACGTGATGCGCAACCTATGGTCGTACGCGATCATCTTCTGCGGCCACTTTCCCGACGGTGCGCACGTGTTCACGGAGGCGCAGGTCGAAGGTGAGACCCGTGCCCGCTGGTATGTTCGTCAGGTGCTCGGATCGTGCAATATCGCGGGCGGTCCACTGTTCCACATCATGAGCGGCAACCTCAGTCACCAGATCGAGCACCATCTGTTTCCCGACCTGCCGAGCAATCGCTATCCCGAGATCGCGCCACGCGTCGAGGCGCTGTGCCAGCGGTACGGCGTTCCGTACAACAAGGGCTCGTTCTCGCGGCAGCTCGGTACCACGCTGCGCAGCATCTTTCGGCTCGCTCTGCCGACCCGCGCTCGCCCGCTAGCCGCCGCCGCATGACCGCACGCGCCGCCGACGAAGCCTCCGATCACGAGCTCACGATCGACGAGCTCGCGGCGACGTCGCGCGTGCCGAGCCGGACGATTCGCTTCTATCAATCGCGCGGCGCGCTGATGACCCCCGAGATTCGCGGTCGCGTCGCCTACTACGGCAAGCAACATGTCGAGCGCCTGAAGCTCATCGCGCAGCTCCAAGATCGCGGGCTGCGCATCGACGCGATCGGCGATCTGATGAAGCGCATCGATCGCGGCGAGGTCGACCTCGCCGAATGGCTCGGCGTCGAAGAGCAGATCCAGGCGCCATGGGCCGGCGATCAGGCGCGCACGCTGAGCGAGGCAGAGCTCTACGACATCGCGGGCAGCCGTCGTCCTGGCCTGATCGCCGATCTGACTCGCGCGAATATCATCGAGCGCAAGGGCGACGTCTACTTGCTCGGCAGCCCGTCGCTGCTGGCGATGGCCATGAAGCTCGAGAGCGTCGGCATCGATCTCGAGACCGCCGCCGAAGCCTCGGCGATCCTGCGCAAGCACCTAGGGCGCGGGGTCGGTGAGCTCGTCGAGCTGTTCCTCGATCGCGTCAAGGCCGGCCAGGTCTCGATCAGCGACGCCGGCAATCTGTTCGAAACGTTCCGCTCGGTTGGCGTCGACTCGGTACGCGTTCTCTTCGCGCGCGAGATGGAAGCTGCCCTGCGCAAGCTGGTGTCGTCGGGCAAGCTCGCCAGCGTCTCCGCGCGCGCTCGCAAGAAGAAGCGCTGACGGGGCGTCGCAAAAACGCGTTGACACGAAGGCGCTCCTCGTATTAATGAACGAACGTTCGTTCATTCATGTCGCGTCGTCCAACCAACCGCCTCGAAAAGACTGCCGAGCGTCGTCGCCTCCTCGAAGACGCGGCGATTCGACTGTTTTGCGAGCGCGGCTTCTGCGCGGTCGGCTTGCGCGATATCGCGGAAGAGGCCGGCGTTTCGCTCGGCAACATCTACAACCACTTTCCGAGCAAGGAGCCGCTATTTGCGGCGGTGATCGATCGGCTACACGCCGACTTTGTCAGCCACACCGAACCGCTCGCGGGCTTTCTCGCGAAGGCGCGGTTGCCGGAAGAGGCAGAGCAGCTGGGCCACGTCGTGAAGCAGATGGTCGAGCGGCATCGCACGTATTTGACGCTCGTCTACGTCGACATCGCCGAGTTCGGTGGCCGCCACGTTCGCGTTCATTATCAGAACCTCGCGACGGTATTTCGTCAGGTCCTGACGCCGCGCATCGCGAACCGATCGATCGCGAGCTGGGTCGATCCCGGCGTTGCGTTCGCGCTGTTGTATCTGCAGTTCTCAACTCACTTCGTGATCGAACGATTGATGGGCGCAACGCGCCACCTCGGCGTCGACGACGACGCGGCGATCGAAACGATCACACGCATGTTTCTCGTCGGGATTTGTCCGCGCAATGAAGGGAAGAAAAAATGATGCGACCGTGGATGGTGTGCTTGTTCATCGCGTTGGGGTTAACCGGCTGCGCGCAAGCGTGGGCCGACTCGATGGCGCGCACGATCGCGCGCGACCTCGAGAGCATCAAGAGCTACGAAGGCGTCACCGTCGAGCGTCACATCTCGCCCGATGGCGATGTGCGACGGCGCGTCGTGTACGCCAAACCGTGGCGATTTCGCGTCGAGACGCTCGCTCCCAGCGAGCACGCAGGCGAGCTGTTCGTCTACGACGGCAGCGAAGTAAAGATGTGGTGGCCAAAGTACCGCTTCGGGGTTCGCGTGCGAGGCTTGCCGGTCGTCAACCGCGCGCAGATCGTGCAGCACATCGAGCGGCTCGCGCGCGAGAGCATGGACGCATATGCGTTCTCGCTGCGCAGCGTCGCCGATCGAGTCGCCGGCCAACGCACGTATGCGTGGCGTCTGATTCCGACGCGCGAGGCACCGCATCGCTATCGCCACGTCGTGTGGAACGACCAGCGCTACGCGATGCCGCTGAAGCTCGCGATCGACGACCACAATGGTGCGCCGTGGTACTCGATGGAGTTCGAGTCGATCGCATTCGATCGGCCCGTCGCTGCCGATGCGTTTGCGTTCGAGTTCCCTGCGAATGCAGTCGTGTTCGATTGGGATCTGTCGGCGCCCGGCATCACGCTCGACGAAGCGCGCGAAGCGATGAACTTTGACGTCAAAGTTCCGCGCCAGCCGATCCAGAAAATCGTCAGAGCAGTGCACTGCCTGCCGATGATCACGCTCGTCATGGGGTCCGGCGCTTCGTACGTATCGCTGACCGAGAGTCGCGACATGGGGCTCGTGGAGCGGCCGCTCGGTAAGGCGATCCGCATCGGTAACAACCCAGCTGTGCTTACCTTGCTCGGTCCGTTCGCGACGATCACGTGGGTGCAAGGCGGCACGCTGCTATCGCTCACGGGCAACATCGGCTTTCCCGAGCTCATCGCCGTGGCCGAATCGGTGCACTGATGGCGAATCCGATCGCACTTCTGTATGCCGCCGCGCTCAGCGTGTCGGCGGTCGGCATCGTGCTCGAGGCGCTCGTCGCGCGTCGGCTCTACCGCGCCAGAGACACCGCTGCGAATCTCGCGCTCTACGCCGGCTTCTTCGCGATCAACGTCGTGTGGGCGACCGCCGTGTTCGAGATCTACGTGTGGACATCGGATCACGCGCTCGTGCATTGGCCACTCGGCGGTTGGCACATGGGGCAGAACGGCCTTTGGTGGGAGTGGCTCGCGCTATTTCTCCTCGAGGATTTGTGCTTCTACTGTTTTCATCGCGCGAGTCACCGGTGCCGGCTGCTGTGGGCGTCGCACGTCACGCACCACTCGTCGCAAGCGTTTAACCTGTCCGTCGCATTTCGACAGACGTGGGTACCGTTCACGGCCTTCGTGTTTTGGCTGCCGCTGCTGCTGATCGGATTCGATCCGCTCATGGTCATGTCAGTCCAGGCGCTGAGCCTCTTCTACCAAGAGCTTTTGCACACGCAGCTGATTCCGCGGCTGGGCCCGCTCGAATGGATCTTCAACACGCCCCACAACCACGGCGTGCACCATGGTGCCAACCCGATCTACATCGACAAGAACTACGGCGGCGTGTTGATCATTTGGGATCGCTTATTCGGCACGTACGCGGCGAGGTCGGAGCCGATTCGGTTCGGGCTCACGAAAAACGTGGAGTCGCACAACCCATTCGTGATCGCGTTTCACGAATGGCGAGACCTGTTCGCTGGTCTCGCTCGCGCTCGATCGCTGCGCGAGGCAGTCGGCGAGGTCGTCGGACCGCCCGAGCGAGCACGCGCACAGGCTAGCGACCCGCCGGGCGATGTGCATCAACTTGCGTTTCGGCAGTGAGCTCGACGCGCTCGTCGCCTGCAGGCGCGCCGACGACGAGAACATCGCCGCGGCGCGCGCGTTCGAATGCGCGGTTTGCCATCGAGCGATTGCGCTTGAGCAGGCGCAGCGGGATCCGACCGACCTCGCTGCAGCCGTAGAGCTCGAGCTTGCCTTTGGGTGCGTGCGGCGCGCTGACAACGCGCCACGCGCCGGCGGCCTCGACGAGCGGCAGCTGCGAATGGCGGAGCACGAGGTAGCTGAACTTGAGGCCGGCATCGCGTAGGTGGGTGAGGCGCGCGAGCTCGGCGGTGCGCGGCGGCAGCATGACGCCGCGATCTTCGTGACACCAATCGTTCGGGTCGGCGAGCGCCGGGCACGGTGCGCCGCCGCGCGTGCATGGCGCGAACACGTGCGCGAGTTGCTTGCCGAGGATGGCATCGCGCAATTCGTGTAGCGCGCGCGACGTCTCGCGCAGCGCCGGCTCGACGATGATGACGGCACCATCGCGGTGGATCGCCGAGAGAGCGCGCTCGATGAGCGCGAGACGCGCGGGCGGCGATAGCTCGTTGAGCACGCTACCGAGCAGCGCGACATCGCCAGCTGGCAGCGCGGTCGTCTCGACATCGGCGACGCGCGTCGTGATCTCGAGATCGACATCGCGGCGACGACCGAGCGCGCGCAAGGCGGTCGTCGCGATGCGCAGCGCGTCGAGGTCGTGATCGATCGCGGTGATGTCGAACGCAGCATCGCCGGTGGCGTCCGAGGTCAATGATGCGACGAGGCCAAGGCTCATCGCGCCGCAACCCGCGCCGATATCGACGACGCGCAGCGGCCGGCGCGGCGGCAACGCCGAGCGCCCGACGAGCTCGGCGAGCGGAATCGCGACCTTCATCGCGTCGGCAAGCGTGAAGAATACGGCGCGCGCCGCGAGGTCGGCGGTGGGATCGACGGGCGCCGCGATGCGGTCGCGATCGCTCGTGTAGCGGCGCGAGCGATCGATGATCGCGCGCGTCAGCGCCGCCGTCGCGAGCGGCTCGTCGCCGACGACGTCGCGCGCTGCCGCGTACACGATCTCTTCGAGCTCGGCGGGAACGACCCACGTCATGGCGTCGTGATGTCTAGCGTGATCTCGGCGAGCGCGCCGCCCCCGACGATAACCTTGCCGCGCGAGATGCGTGCGGGTTGTCCCGAGCGCGCGGGCAGCCACGCGGTGACCGCGTGCGTGCCGGCTGGCACCGCGTGAAACGTCACCTGACCATTGGGCTCGGTGACGGCGACAAACGGTGACTCGCTCGACACGATCGTCACCTGTTCATCGCCGAGCTGCAGGACGTGAATCGTCCCGACATCGAACGCGGTCTCCACTTCGTGGCCCGCGATCGGCAGGTACACATCGCGGTTCGCCGCCGGTGCGAGCGCGCTGCCGAGCGGCAGCTTGCCGACCTGCTGGAGCCGGAGCTGCGACGGCTGCTCGCTCGTGCTCGCGATCGTGACCTTGCTCGCGACGATCGCGCGCGGCGCTAACGTGCAACCGGCGAGCGCGATGCGCTGCACGCCGCCGCCGCCGGAGCCCGGCGCGTCCAGCTCCACGAACACATCGGGAATGCCCCACGTCGTCGTTGGCGCGACAGCCGGCGGGCGCGGCGAACCGCAGCTCGTCGCACCCGGCGAAGCGCGCGCAGCGACGGGTACGTTCTTCCACTCGACGCGAATCTGTACGTCGCCCTTCCCCGTCGGATCGATCTTCACCTCGCCGCCATCGGGTGAATGCTTCGCGCCGGCGCGTGCATCCTCGGCCGTCCGCGCTTTGCCACCCGAGCACGCGACGAGTGCAACGAGCGCGAAGCGCATCAGCTCCACGTGCGCAGCTCCGCAACGATCACATCGGCATCCGCGCATAGATCGTTGACGCCGGCACCGCGATAATCGGCGCCTGCGAGCGCGATGCGCAGGCTGCGGCCCGCCGCGACCGCTGCCTTGACGTGATCGCGATGGCCGACCGCATATTGCGCGATGCCTTGGTCCCAGCGGATCACGCTCGCGTGCGTCGGCTGCGCGTCTGCGCCGAGCGCGGTCTTGACGTCGCGCCGTGCGAGCGCGATGAGCTCGTCGTCGGGGATTCCCGCCGCTTCGGGATCGCGACCACCGCCGAAGATGCAGCGAAGCAGCACGTGACCTTCCGGCGCGCGCTCGGGCCACACGACGGACTCGAACACGATGCCGAGCACCCGCAGATCTTCGCCGCGGGCGACGAGGAATCCGAAACCATCACCTGCTTTTGCGCCCGAGGTCGGAACCGACGACGCTCGAGGGCCCCCTGGAAGGGGGCGCTCGAGCGCGCTCGCTGGCATACCGAGGTACACGAGCGCGACAGGCGCGCGTTCGAACATGCGCAGCCGGCTCGCGAGCTCGGGCATCGCATCGACGACGAGCGCCGCGCCAGCGGCCGCAGGCACCGCGAGCACCGCCGCATCCCAGCGCTCCCCATTGACGAGCACGCCTTTTTGCGAAGGCGCGAGCGTTTGCACCGGAACGTTGAGGTGGACGCGCGAGCCGAGCGCATTCGCGAACGCATCGACGAGCGCACCGAGCCCACCGCGCGGTGCCCACATGCCGCGGTCGGTGCGCGTCGTCGGCTTGCCGCTCGCGCGCGCGAGCATCGTCTTCGTCATTTGCCTGAGCATGCCGCGCGCGAACCCACCGCTCGCATCGAGCTCGGCGAGCTTCGGGAAGCCCGCCTCCAAGCTGATGTCGTGCGCATCGGCCGCGAAGATGCCCGTCACGAACGGCGCGACGATCGCGCGCGCGGCCTCCGGGCCGAGCCTACGCGCGGCGAGGTCATGGATCGATTCGTCCTCGCCGGCAGCGCGGCTCTTCGCGAACGGCTCCTTGAGCAGCGCGAGCTTGCCGCGCCACGTGAGCAGATCGCTGCGCACGAAATCGATCGGATTCGTCGGCAGCGCGCGCAGCTTGCCATCGATATAGATCCAGCGTCGCTTCGCGCGCGGCGACGCCTGATCGACGGCAACGCCGAGCGCCTTGCACATCGCGAGCGCGCCGCGCGACGGGCCGCCGAGAAACGAGCTCGCCGCATGCTCTCGCACGTAGCCATCGACGTTGCTCGTGCCGACGACACCGCCGGGTCGATTCGTTGCCTCGAAGACCTGCGCGTCGAAGCCCGCCGCGACGAGCGCGTGCGCCGCCGCGAGACCACCCATCCCAGCGCCGATGACCGCGACTCTCATACGCGTTGCGAGAGCTCGCGCACCGCGGTGACCATCGCGCGCACGTGCTCGGGATCGGTTTGCGGCAACACGCCGTGACCGAGGTTGAAGATGTGGCCGACCTCGCCTGCGCGCGCGAGGATGTCGGAGACGCGCGTACGAATCTCCGCCTCCGGCGCGAACAGCGCGCCGGGATCGAGGTTGCCTTGCAGCGCCACGCCATCACCAACCCGCCGGCGCACCTCGTCGATTCCCACGCGCCAGTCGACGCCGAGCACGTCGGCTCCGCTCGACGCATAGTCATCGAGATACGGCGCGCAGCCGTTGACGAAATAGATGATCGGCACGTCGCGCTTTTTCCAGGTCGGCGACGCGCGCAACAGCTCGATGACGAGCTTTGCGTAGCGCAGCGGGTATTCGCGGAAGTCGCCGGGCGACACGATTCCACCCCAGCTATCGAACAGCTGTACGCAATCGCACCCCGCTTCGACCTGCGCCTCGAGAAACGTGGCGCACGTGCGCGCGAGCTTTTCGAGCAGCGCATGCGCATCGCTCGGCGCGCCGTACAACAACCGCTTCGTGTGCGGGTAATCCTTCGAGCCGCCTCCCTCGACGGCGTACGTCGCCATCGTCAGCGGCGCGCCGGCAAAGCCGATGAGCGGCACGCGATCGTTGAGCGCGCTTTTGATCTGGCGCACCGCTTCGAGCACGTACGGCAACTCGCGCGTTGGATCGGGCACCGCGAGCGCATCGATCTCGGCGCGCGCGCGGACGGGGTTTGCGATCTTCGGCCCGGCATCGGGGAACGCGACATCGATGCCCATCGCCGGCAGCGTGATGAGGATGTCGGAGAACAGGATCGCCGCGTCGAAGCCGAATTCATCGATCGGTTGCAGCGTGACCTCGCACGCGAGCTCGGGCGTTCGGCACAAGTCGAGGAACGACGCGCGTTCGCGCACCGCGCGATACGCCGGCAGGTAACGCCCCGCCTGCCGCATCATCCAGATCGGCGTGCTCGGAACGGGCTGCCGCCGGCACGCGCGCAGAAACAGGTGATCGGCCATCGCTGCGCATCGTAGTGATATCGTGAGCGCCAGACAATGACCGCCGAAGCCACCGCGATCGCGGTCGCGCCAGAGGGTGCTACGGGACCTCTGCGCTCGATGATCGAGCGATTGACGGGCGGTGGCGTTCACGTCGACATCGTCGAGGACTTGCCCGCGGCCGCGCAGATCGCGAGCAAGACGCCGACGTCGCCGCCGTGCATCTTGCTCGACCTGCGCATGCTGATCGCGCCGGTGTATCTCGAGGACATCAAGCTCGCGAGCGAGCGCATCCGTAAAGCGATCCAGGCGATCCCGTTCGTGCAGCCGATCGCGATCACGGGCGCCGCCGATGCCGGGATCATCGTCGCGTGCCTGCGCGCTGGCGCCGGCGACGTGCTCGATATCCAGCTCGAGGGAACGGCGGCCGCGCGCCAGGTCGTCCAGCGCATCTACCAAAGGCAGCGCGAGCAGGCCGAGCAAGCGCTGACCGCGCGCACGTTGCGCGGCATGATCGAAGACCTGCTCAAGGATCTGATCCGCACCGAACGGCGATCGATCGATCTCGAGCAGAAGCTCGCGCAGTTCGAGAGCGTCACGGGCGAAACGGTGTCGGTTGGCGAGACGCGAGCGCCGGCGATCCTGCTCGTCGAGCCAGATCGCCACATCGCAGAGGCGGTCGCGAGCAAGCTCGCCGAGACCGGCGTGACGACGTACGCCTTCGGAAGCGGTGAGGATGTCCACCGACAAGTCGACGCGCTGGGCGCCGGGTTCGACCTCGCGCTGGTCGCCGCCCAGCTGCCCGGGATCGATGGCCTCGAAACCGTGCGCAAGCTGCGCGACCGCATCCCCGGCTTGCCTGCGTTTCTCATGACATCGGTGCACGATGCCGACCTGGCCGCGCGCGCGGCGGACCTCGGCGTCGTCGGTTTTGTGCAAAAGCCCCTGCCGGATGTGGGTGAAGTCGTTCACCGGCTGGCACAGCTGGCCCGCAATTCGCTCGAACGCACGCGCGAGCAGGTCTATTTGCAGCGCATTAAAGCGCGCCACGAACGGGTACTGGCGCGGTACCGGTCGTTGCCTCGAGAACCTTGATCCGCCTATGATTTCGCGGATTCGTCGATGGCGGCCAAGGTTGAGAGCCCACTCAGCATCAAGCTTCGCTGTGCCTCCTGGCAGCAGCTGGCGACGATCTATAAGCGCGACTTAAGTCGCGGCACGATGTTTCTCAAAGCGACGTCGCAGCCGGCGATCGGCACGATCGTCAAAATCGATCTCGAGCTGCCGAGCGCGAGCATCGTTGAGCTGCAGGGCACGATCGCGAAGCACGTTGCGGATCCGCAACGCGGCACGGGTGTCGAGCTCGCGCTCGAGCCACTGCCGACGAGCTCGGTGTGGATGATCGAAAGTGCGCTCGCTGCGGAGAATCAAGTGCGCGCGCAGAGTCCATCGCCGACGGCGGAAGCGCCGCCGAGCCGTCCTGCAACGCTCTCCGACGGAGAAGAGATCACCGCGGCGGAAGTCGAGCTGATCCGCGCGCTCGAAGCGGAGGCCGAGTCGCTGCGCAAGCTCAACCCGTTTCTCGTGCTCGGCGTCGGTTACGAGACGAGCGACGCGCAAGTGCGTCAGGCGTTCGGAGAGCTGACGAAGCGCTACCATCCCGATCGCTTCGCGCGTTACAAGTCGCAACGCCTGCGTCAGATCGCCGCCGAGATCTTCATCTTGATCCGCGATGCGTATCGCCGACTCGCCGACGAGAAGGGTCGACAGCAGGTGATCTCGACGCTCAAGCCCCGCGTGCCGGGACGCGCGCAAACCGAGCCGCGTGGTTCGGGCCCGGCGCCGCGCACCGGTGCAGTGCCACGCGTCGCGGTGCCGCCGCGACAGACGCCGCCCGAGCCGACGCCGAGCTCGCAGGAAGTGCCGACGAACCCCAGCTCGAAGACAGCCGAGCTCGCGATGACCGAGCTCGCAAAGGGCGATTCGCTCGTGATCCCCGTCGAGCGCGCCGCGCACGCACCGACCGAGAAGCTGACGGCGGCGCCGAAACGCACGATGTCGCCGGTCGCCGAGCCCGTCGATGCGTCCGCGATCGAGGCGCTCCTCGACGAAGGCAAGCTCGACGAAGCGCTCGCGCAATACAGGCAGCTCGCGAAGCGACATCCGCAGGATCGTGGGCTGCGCGCGGGCATCGAGCTGTGCGAGGGGCTCAAGGCGATCGGCACGCGCGATCGTCTCGAGGCGGCACAGCGCTTCGAAGCCGCGCTCGAGCTCGACCCGTCGAACGAACGCGCCGCACGCGAGCTCGCCGAGATGCGACGGCAAGCGACGAACGAGCGAAAGGGGCTGTTGTCGCGCCTGATGGGGAAGAAGGAGCCGCCGCCATGAGTCGAATCATCGGCATCGATCTCGGAACCACCAACTCGTGCGTCGCAGTGCTGGACGAACGCGGGCAACCGAAGACACTCGTCGCCGCCGATGGCGAGCGCACGACACCATCGTGGGTATCGTGGTCGCCGGAAGGCACGGTCACCGTCGGCACGCGTGCGCGCCGGCAAGCGGTGACGAACGCGAGCGCGACGATCTTCGGCGCGAAGCGGCTGATCGGGCGCAAGGTCAACGCCGAAGATGTCGGTTGGTTCGCGAAGCTCGCGCCATTTCGCATCGTCGCTGCGCCGAACGGCGACGCGTGGGTGCGCGTGCACGGTCAGCCGATCAGTCCGCAGGAGATCGCCGCACACGTGCTGCGCCGACTGCGCGCCGTCGCTGAAGAAGCGGTCGGCGAGCCGGTCACGCGTTGCGTGATCACGGTGCCGGCATACTTCGACGATGCGCAGCGCCAGGCGACGCGCGACGCTGGGCAGATCGCCGGGCTCGACGTCGTGCGTATCCTCAACGAGCCGACGGCAGCAGCGCTCGCCTACGGCGCACATCGCGTGCGCGAAGGCCGGCGTTTGATCGCGGTGTTCGATCTCGGCGGCGGCACATTCGACATCTCGATCATGTCCGTCGAGAACGGCATCTTCGAAGTGCTCGCGACCGGCGGCGACAGCGCGCTCGGCGGCGAAGATTGGGACCGTCAGATGCTCGAGCGCATCGTCGATGAGGTGTTCGATCGCTACCGCGTCGATCTCACCGACGTACCGATGGCGCTGTCGCGGCTGCGCGAGGCTGCGGAGAACGCGAAGAAGGAGCTGTCATCGGCAAGCGAGACGACGTTGCACCTGCCGTTTCTCGCCAACGATCAGCACGGCCAGCCGATCAACTTCGAGCGCACGATCACGCGCGATGAAGTCGAGCAGCTCACGCAATCGCTGCTCGATCGCGTCGAGGCGCCGTGCCGTCGCGCGCTGCACGAAGCGGGTGTCGAGCCCGGCGATATCGAAGAGGTTCTGCTCGTCGGTGGCATGACGAGGTGGCCCGCCGTGCAGCGCATCGTCGAGCGCATCTTCGAACGCAAGCCGAGCAAGGGCGCAAACCCCGACGAGGTCGTCGCCATGGGCGGTGCCGCGTACGCCGGCATCCTCTCGGGCGAGCACGACGACGCCGCGCTGCTCGACGTCACGCCGCACGACATCGGCATCAAGGTCGGCGATAGCGGCTTCTCGGTCGTCATCCCGCGCAACTCGATGTTGCCGGTGCGCGCGCGCAAGCTGTTCGCGACGACATCGGAGAACCAGAAGTTCGTCTCGATCGAGCTCTATCAAGGCGAGTCGACGGATCTGCGCGGCAATCGCAAGCTCGGACAGGTCGTGCTCGACGATCTGCCGCCGGGCCCTCCCGGTTCCGTGCGCGTCGAGCTCGTGCTGACCGTCGATGTCGAATCGATCCTCAGCGTCACCGCGCGCGAGCTGCGCGGCGGCCGCGAAGCGAGCGTGACGATTCGCCCGTCGGGCGGCCTATCGCAGCGCGAGATCGTCGAGATCATCAATCGGCGACGGCAGGAGAACTCGATCGTCGCGAAGCTGCCGAGCGAAGGCGGCCACATCGCGCGCGTCGCGACGCGCGAGCAGGCTGCGGTCACGCCCGACGACGAGAAATGATGTCCAAGGAACGCGTCGATCCAGCCGTGCTCAAGGTGGCCGACGCGGTCGGCGCGCTGATCGAAGGTTGGGGCTTCAAGCGCAATATGGGTCGGATGTGGGCCGTGCTGTACCTCGAAGATCATCCGCTCAGCGCCGCTGAGCTCGGCGACCGGCTCGGGCTGTCGACCGGCGCGGTCTCGATGCTGCTCGCGGAGCTGTTGCAGTGGGGCATCGTGAAAAAGGCATGGGTCGTCGGCGAGCGTCGCGAGCACTACGAGCCCGAGACGTCGATCTGGAAGATGGTGTCGCGCGTGTTTCGCGAGCGCGAGCTCAACTGGATCAAGACCGCATCTGAACAATTCGAGCAGGCGGGCAAGGAGCTCGGTGGCAAACAAGACGCGCGACGCAAGCTGATCGCCGAACGCATCGCGAGCCTCACGCAGGTGTCACAGGTCGGCGCGCAGTTGCTCGAGAGCGTGCTAGAAGGCGAGTCTGTCGACGCGTTGCCGCTGAAGACGATCGGCGACCTCGCGAAGAAAACGTAGATGATCCACGCCAAGGAGCTCACCAAGCACTTCAAGGTGCATCGCAGGCCACCGGGCTTCGCGTCGGCGCTGAAGTCGCTCGTCCATCGCAAGTACGAGGTCGTCAAAGCCGTCGATGGCGTGACGTTCAAGATCGAGCGCGGCGAGCGCGTCGGGTTTCTCGGCCCAAACGGCGCCGGCAAAACGACGACGCTCAAGGTGCTCTCCGGGCTCTTGCACCCGACGAGCGGCGAGGTCGATGTCGCGGGCCACGTTCCGTTCCGCCGCGAGCCGGCGCTGCTCGGCAAGATCACGCTCGTGATGGGCCAGAAGTCGCAGCTGATCTGGGACCTTCCGCCTGCGGAGACGTACGCGATGAACCGCGCGATCTTCGATGTGCCGCAGGCGGAGTTCGACAAGACCCTCGCCGAGCTCACCGACCTGCTCGAGCTCGCGCCGTTGCTCGACAAGCCGACGCGCCAGCTCTCGCTCGGCGAACGCATGAAGTGCGAGCTCGCGGCCGCCCTGCTCCACCGGCCGTTGACGCTGTTTCTCGACGAGCCGACGATCGGTCTCGACGTCGCGATGCAGGTCGCGATTCGCGACTTCGTACGCAACTACAACCACCGCCACGAAGCGACGGTGCTGTTGACGTCGCACTACATGGACGATGTCGTGGCGCTGTGCCCGCGCATCATCGTCATCGACCAGGGCAAGCTGATCCACGACGGCGATCTGCGCAAGCTGATCAAGACGATGGATCCCGACAAGCGCGTGTCGTTCACGCTCGGCGATCACGTCACCGAGGCCGATGTCGGCAAGCTCGGTGCGGTGCTCGCGCAGGAAGGGAAGCGGATGACGATTCGCATCCCGGAGTCCGACCTCGCAGATGCGGTGAGCCATCTCCTCGGCACGCTCAAGGTCGTCGATCTCGCGATCGAAGACCCGCCGCTCGAAGACGTGCTGCGCGTGATGTTCGGCAAGTCGAAGAATCATACGAACGGGGCATCGTGAGCGAGAGACGACGATGAGCTCGTTCGCGCGGGTGTGGCGCGCCGTGCCGACGCTCTTGCGCATCGGCGTCGCCGAGACGGTCGCATACCGCGCCGAGTTCCTCGTCTGGATCCTGACCTCGACGATGCCGCTCATCATGCTCGGGCTGTGGACGAGCGTCGCGAGCGAAGCGCCGTTTCGCACGTTCAGCTCGTCGCGGTTCGTCGCGTATTACCTGAGCGTCTTGATCGTTCGGCACCTGACGAGCAACTGGGTCGCCTGGCAGCTCTCCGAGGAGATCCGGCTCGGCGTCTTGTCGATGCGCCTCCTACGGCCGATCCATCCGTTCTTCTCGTACGCGGCCACGCACATCGCGGCGCTGCCGTTTCGCTCGCTGATCGCGCTGCCGCTCACCTTCATCCTGCTGATCAGCTCCGGCGCGAGCGCGCTCAGCACCGATCCGCTGCAGCTCGCACTGCTCTTGCCATCGCTGTTCTTCGCGTGGCTGATCACGTTCGGCATCTTGTTCGCGCTCGGCTGTACGAGCTTTTGGTTCACGCAGATGTTCGGGCTGTTCAACTTCTACTTCGGCGTATGGTCGCTGTTCTCGGGCTATCTGCTGCCGATCGCGCTGTTGCCGTCGTGGATCGGGCGCATCGCGGAGTACTCGCCGTTCTACGCGATGCTCGGTGCGCCGATCGAGCTGATGACCGAGTCGCTGACGCCGCACCAGCTGGGCGTTCTGTTCGCGCGTCAGGCACTGTGGGCGGTGGCGGCGGTTGCGACGGCGTTTTGGGTGTGGCGCGCCGGCGTTCGCCGCTTCGAGGCAGTCGGCGGATGACGCGCTACCTGCAGATCTGGGGCGTTCAGCTGCGCACGAGCCTCGCGACGGCAATGACCTACCGCGCGAGCTTCATCCTCGATGGCTTCATGTCGCTCGTATGGATCGCGCTGGCGCTATTGCCGCTGATCGTCTTGTTCGATCAGCGCTCGATGGTATCGGGCTGGGATCGGCCGTCGGCGCTGATCGTGATCGCGTACTTCTTCGGCGTCAAAGCGGTGATGGAGGGCATCGTCAGCCCGTCGCTGATCCAGCTCGTCGAGCGCATCCGCAACGGCGCGTTCGACTACGTGCTGCTCAAGCCCGTCGATGCGCAATTCATGATCAGCGCGTGCAACTACGAGCCCGAAAAGATCTTCGACTTCATCGGCGCGATCGTCATCGCGACCTACGCGTTCATCTTGCGCGGCTATCCGCCAACGGTCGGCCAGGTCGCACTTGGGCTCGCGCTGTTCGTCGCCGGCGTGTTCGCGATGTACTCGCTGTGGATCTTGTGCGCCGCTGCCGCGTTTTGGGTCGTCCGCCTCGACAACCTGATCTATCTGCTGCAGGCGATCTTCGACACCGCGCGCTGGCCCGTGCAGGTGTTCCGCGGAGTGTGGCGCATCCTGTTCACGTTCATCATTCCCGTCGCCGTGATGACGACGTTCCCGGCGATGGCGATGCTCGGCCGGCTCAGCGCGCGCGCGACGCTCGCGACCTTCGGCGGCGCGATCGCGATGATCGTGATCAGCCGGCTCGTGTGGCGCGCCGCGATTCGCAACTACACGAGCGCATCGAGCTAAGCGTCCTCGAAGTTCTGCGGCGGACCGAACGTCGGCGTTGGCCCCGCGTCCGGGAACAACGAGTTCTGGTTGAGGTAGTAGTCGTTGATGAACGTGTTGAGGTTATCGAGCTGGCTCGGCGTTAGATCGCCGCGATAGTTATCCATCACGTCCTGCGCGGTCCCGATGTCTGCGGGCGATGTCGTTCGCGGATCGATCAGCCGCAAGCCATCACCCGACAGCCGCGAATCGAGGCTGTCGACGCTGCTCGTGTCCGTGTAGGTTTGGCCGTAGCCCCAGTCCTGGCGCTCGGTGACGAGCTTGCTGCCGTCATCGAACACTTGCGTGTTGGTCTCCGACGAATACGCCGACGTCGTGCCATCGCTCATCGAGAGCGTGGTCAGGCGCGTGCCGTCGTCGAACGTTTGGACGTTGCGATCGACGACGCTCGGTAGCGGGTTCCCGTCGACGGTAACGCGCGCTTCGTTGAAATCGCCGGCCTCCGCATAGGCGCCACCGTACGGATCGTAGTTGATGGCGTCGGTGGTGTAGTTGCCGGCGCTGTAGTCGCCCCAGCCTCCGCCCCCGCCTCCGTCCCAGCCTGCGTCGCCCCACTCATTGCTACCGCCGCCCCAACCACCCCACGAATCGCCGTTGCTGAAATCGAAGTCTTCCTCCATGGGGCGCGTACCGAGCAACCGACATGCCGTCGGCAACGTCGCGGATCGACACGGTCGTGTGGCCTGCGCGTCCACACACTGCGGACAACGCGTCCACAAGCGTTAGAACGATTCGGCGTATTGGCAACCGTTCTTCGCGGGCAGCGTATACGACGGATCGATCTGCACGCTGCTGACCGCCTGGAACACCTGGACGCCGAGCTTCGTGTGCAGCGCCGTCGTGAATTGCACGTCGACGGGCCCGCCCTGATCGAAGAGCTGCACGTACACGATGTGGCCGGGCGAATCGAGATACTGCACCGCTACGTTAACGGGCGCGCTCTCTCGTTGCACGAGCACGGCGCTCGTGACCGTCGCTGCATCGAGCGGTTGGCTAAACGATACGAAGATGTTGTTATCGATCGCGCGGTAGTTGCGAATCACCGTCGCTGCGCGCGTCGAATATGCGATCGGAAACAGATCGGGCGGGAAGTACACGCCGTCGAGCGCGCCGAGCTCCGTCATGCGCAGCGCGAGGTCCGCATCCGCGGGAAGCGCCTGCTGCGGCTGGAGCGTCAGCTCGCCGTATGCGTCGACGAGCGTCGTGATCGCGATGACGCCGCGGGGGCTGTCGAGCTCGAAGCGCGGCGGATTGTTGATGAGGCGCTGCTGGCGCGCGAGCTCGTAGCGGCCGGTGATCGTGATCGTCTGATCGGATACAAGCCCGGTCTCGCATGGCCTCGGCGTGAGATCGTCGATCGTCTCGCGCTCTGGTTGCTCGACACAGCCCACGAGCACGACAACGGCTACGGCGCGCATGGCGCCCGCAACCAGCAACGTTCGTGCCGTACGCCAGATATGCGAAACGACGCACCGCTGCGCGGCGCGTCTACGACATCGAGTGCAGCTCAGAGTGTCTCGAGGAACGCGATCAGATCCGAGAGCTGCTTGTCGTCGAGCTTCGCGGTCTCGGCCATGCCGTGCACGTTGCCGCGCTCGCGGAGCAGCGCTTCGAGTGTCGCGGCGCTGCCATCGTGGAAGTACGGCGCGCTCGCGGCGAGACCGATCAGGCTCGGCGTATCCGCTTGCGGCAGCGTCGCCGACTGGAACTTGTGCTTGTCCTGATCGGTGAACTGCTTGCCGTCGTGACAGCTGCGGCAGCCGACGTCGTCGAACACCTTCTCGCCGCGTGCGACCTTCGTCGTATCGCGCGTGGGTGCGACGGGCTTGGGCAGCGCTTCGAGGTACGCGGCGAGCGCTTCGTTCTCTTCCTTCTTGAGACCGAAGCCGCCGAGGCGCTTCATCGTCGACGCGAGGCTCGCCTTTAGATCCGGGTCGCCGCCGTCCCACTTGTACGGGTGCGTGTCGACGATGCGGCCGGCGAGCACCGGCGTCTGCAGCTCTTGCTTGTCGATGCGCCACGACAGGCCATCGGCGCGGTTATCGGGATGGCAGCTCGCGCAGGCGAGCGCGCCGCGCGCTGAAACCTGCGGCTGCGCGGAGTGGAAGATCACCATGCCGGTGTGCTGCTTGTCGGTCATCGCCGATGCGATGAGCGTCGGGCCTTCCTTCACCTTCGCGCCGATCGCGAGCTTGCCCTTGCCATCGATCACTTCGAGCTTCTCGACGCTGCGCGTGAACGAGCACCACACGAGCACGTTGCCATCGGCACCGACCGCGACGCCGTCGGGGCCGCAGCGCTCTTTGCCGCTCGTCACGCTCGTCGAGAGGCCCTCCGCGATGCTGACCTGCGATGCGTTCTTGAGCTGGATGATCGTGTCGCTGCCGAGGCCGGCGATGTAGAGCGCGTCGTGCGCGGAGTCCCACGCCAATGCGCGCGGCTGATGCTGGCCGATCGTCGCGACGAGCTGATTCGTGCGCTCGCCGCTCGTCGCGAGGAACGCGAGCTGATGCGAGATCGGTGGCTCGAAGCCACCGCCGTAGCTGCCGGTGCGCTCGCCAACGGTCGCCTGGACCGGCGTCTCGCGCTGGAACGGGACCACGGCTTGGTTCTGGCCCATGAACAGCGCGGTGAACGCGCCGCGCGCAAACGCATCGCCGCCGCCCGCGCCGCGGAAGTTGCGCACGCGGTTCGCGTTTTGTGTCGACAGCGCGATGTGCTCGGCCTTGTGATTCTCGAGGAGGTCGACCTGGTCGACGGTGCCCGTCGTCAGGTACGCGACGAGCGCGCGCGTGCCATCGGGCGAGACCGCGATGCCGCGCGGCTCGCGCGCGAGTGCCGAGCGCCACTTCTCTTTGCCCGTTGCAGTGTCGAGCGCGACAAGCGTGCGATCGGCGATCGTCGTGACGAGAACGGTCTTGCGATCGGGCGAGAGCGCGATGCCGAACGGCTCGGTCGGCGTTTTGTACGATGCCGCGACCTCGAGCTTGTCGCCGACCTTCACGACGGCAACCCGGTTGCCGGTGCGATCCGCGACGTACGCCAGCTTGCCGACTGGGTCATACGCGAGCAGCCCCGGGTTCTTGCCGATCGCGATCGACGCGACCTTTGCATTCGCCTTGTCTGTCTTGATCAAGTGACCGCTGTCCTGATCGATCACGAGCGCGCCTTCGCCCGCGGCGGCGATGCGCTGCCCGGCGAGATACGCGGCTGTCGCTTCGGCGGGCTTCGCGCCGCCGAGCGGTCGACCGAGGAGCTGAAAGCTCACGGTCGGGCCGAAGTCGCCGACGACACGCTTGGCCAGTGCCTGATGGCCGAGCGCGAGGGTCGCAACACCTAACGGGAGAGCAACGGCGGCGATGATCTTGCGGCGCATGTGATTTCTCGAACGAACGACACACGCACGCGATCTATTTTGCATGCCTTCACGACACCTCTTGTTCCCGAAGAGTTCCGGCAAACTAGAGCTGTTCGATTTCGGCGCGCTCGACCCGATCACCGATCAGCAGTGCATCCGCATGGTTCTGCCCGCTGATCACGCTGCCAAACCACGTGTAGCGACCGTCGAGGTGAGGTGCGCGGGAGTGCATGATGAACCACTGCGAGCCGCCGCTATCGCGGCCGGCATCCGCAATGCCGACGCCGCCTTGCACGAAGCCGGGCCCATCGCTCGAGCTGCTCGGCTCCGCGGGGATCGTGAAACCCGGCCCGCCCCAGCCCGACATCGTCGGGTCGCCGCCTTGCACGACGAAGTTCGGGACGACGCGATGAAATTCGATGCCGTTGTAATAGCCGCGACGCGTGAGCTCGACGATCGTCGCGACCGCCCACGGCGCCACATCGGGCCGCAGCTCGATGATGATCTCGCCGCGCGTCGTGACGAGGTGCCAGCGCAGCTTCTTGCCAATCACGGTCGCGACATCGACAGGCGGCGGCTGCGCCGGGCCGAGTGCCGGTGCCGCGACGCCTTGGCCGAGTGCGCGCAGACATTCGGCCGCCGCCTTCGCGAGGACCGGATGTTTCGCGAGACCCGCGCGACATGCGTCCGCGCCCGAGGCGAGCGCACGCTTGCCGATCAATTCGAGCAGCGAGGCGGCAAGCTCGACATCGGTTTCGATCTTCGCACGAGCGACGAGCGCATTGTCGAGCGCGGCCTGCAGCGAGCTGCCTTTGCCCATCGCGTCGTAGATCGCAGGCGCTGCTTCGACCGCCGTGCCTGCGATGATCGGATTCTTCGCGCCCATGGAGGATGCGATCGTGCCGACGATCGTCGCCTGCGCTTTGGCATCGCCGTCTTTCCATGTCGCGGGCAATGCGCCGATGCCGGCGGCGCGCACGCGCGGATCGTCATGCGCTAGTAGGATGCGAAGTGCCGCGCGTCGCAATGCTGCGTCACCGACCTTCGCGTTGATGAGCTCGGCGAGCAGCGGCAGGCGAAGGTGATCGGGCAGGCCGCATTTCGCGATTGCGTCGACGACGCCGGGCTGCGCAGCGGCGGCGAGCGCGAGGCATTCGATCCAGCCACGCGTGACCGACGGTAGCAGCTTGTCGTTCGTCGCTGCCTTCGCGAGGTCCGCCAGGATTCCGACATCCTTTGCATCGACCTTACCGATCAGCGCCCGAAGCGCTTCGATAAGCGGCTGCGCTCGCATGGCATCGGCCGTCTTGAGTAGATCGCTCCAGCGAGTAGAGAGCTCGGGCACCAAGACACCGCGGCTATTCTCGTCGCTTGCTGCCGCACGCACGGCCTCGACATCGACCCGCCAGTCACGGTCGTACAACGACTGCGCGAACGCGGCTTGCGCCGCATCTCGAGCTTTGCGTTTCACAAGTGCCGAAATCGCGCTCGCACGAGTCTCCGCGTCGCCAACACCGGCGCGTGCTAATAGCGCCAGCGTCACCTGCGCCATCGCGACAGGCTCGTGCTCGCGCTGCAACGCGTACACCGCGGCGTAGCGCAGCGCGAGATAATTGCTCTCCGCGATCCGCGCGAGCGCCAGGCGCGTGTCATCCGTGAATGGAATCTTGCGCCGCCCCATTCGGCCGAGCGCGATGCCACAGGCCGGGTTCGTCGTCGCGCACTCGACAAGCCGCGGCATCAGCGATGCATCGCCCGCGCGCCCGAATGCCTCCGGCGCGAGCTCGCTCTGCACCGCGCTCGATAGCGGCGACGTCTCGTCGAGCGATGCCGCCAGACCGATCGCATCGAGCGCTGCGTGCGAGATCCGCGGATCGCGATTGCTCACCATCCCGAGCAGCGGCTTGACCGCGCCGCTGCGACCGAGCGCGCGGATCGCCAGAAGCTCGCCCTTTTGCGCGAGCGCGACGAGCTCGTCGACACCGGCGCCGCGACGCGCCTCCAGCTGCGCGATACGAATGCGCAGCGCGCGATCATCGCCCGCGCGCGGAGACTCCGGCTTGTTACCGCTTGGACAACCGGCGACGAGAACGGTTGCGAGAAAGATCGCGACGCGCATCGCCGGCATCCTACATTGATGGCCCGCGCGCCGCGTGACAAGGTCTGGGTCATGCGCTCGATCGTCGTCGCCGCGACCGCCAGTCTCGTGTTCGTTGGGTGTGCAAAGAAGACAAAGAAGAAAGATGACGAAGGCCCGGCGCCGACGAGCGTGAGCGTCGCGCCGAAGAAGGTCGTCGAGAACAAAGCGCTGCCGCCGCTCGCTGCGGATCCCGGCGGCGCGACCGGCAAGCCGGTCTGGCAAGCAGGCTTCGGCGGCCTCGGCATCGATTCGGCAAAAGCGATCGCGGTGAACGCGGCCGGTGAAACATTCGTGACCGGGTATTTCGAAGGCGAGATCGATTTCGGCGGCTCGCTCGGCAAGAAGCCATCGGCCGGCAAGAGCGATGGCTTTCTCGTCAAGCTCGGCACCGATGGCAAGCTCGCGTGGGCGCAGACGTGGGGCGCCGCGCGCGAAGATGTCTCCAACGCGGTCGCCGTGAAGGGCGACAAGGTCGTCGTCGCCGGCAATTTCCTCGACGAGATCAAAGTCGGCTCGTTCGCGAAGAAGTCGAACGGCTCGGATGACATCTACATCGCCGCGTTCGACAAAGCGGGCAACGCGGAGTGGCTGTGGACCGCGGGCGGCGTCGACTCCGATGGCGTCAACGCGATCGCGGCGACACCCGATGGCGGTTGGGTGATCGGCGGATCGTTCACCGACTCGCTCGCGATCACTGCGGGCTCGCGGCAGGTGAATCTCAAGGCGAAGGGCGGCACCGATGCGATCCTCATCAAGCTCGCCGCGAGCGGCGATACCGAATGGGTGAAGCAGTTCGGCGGCCGCTACGAAGACACGATCATGCACCTCGCTGTCGATTCGAACGGCAACGTGTTCGTGCAGGGCGTGTTCAAAGACGTCGCGGATTGGGGCGGCAAACAGCTCAAGGCGGGCGGCGGCTCGGACTTCGACGTCGTGCTCGCGAAGTACGACACGAACGGCGACCACGTGTGGTCGAAGAACTTCGGCAACGCGTTCAACGAGGTCGCCGGCGGCATCGCGGTGGATCCCGCAGGACACGTGACGATCGCGGGCTCGTTCGAGAACAAGGGCAGCATCTCGTTCGGCGAAAAAGACGAGCACATCTCGCTCGGCGAAGCCGACATCTACGTGGCGCGGTTCACCGGCGACGGCAAGCTCGAGTGGGCGCGCACGATGGGCGGCGATCGCATCGACGTGGCGTTCGATGTCGCGACCGATGCGTCGGGGAGCGCCGTCGTGACGGGCTGGTTCGAGGGAACGGTCGATTTCGGTAAGGGGACGGTGTCGAGCAAGACGACGAACAAAGACGTCTTCGTCGTGCGCTTCGATGCCAAGGGCCAGCTCGTGTGGGTCAAGACGTTTGGCGACAAGGACCACGACCAGGGCCGCAGCGTCGCGCTCGACGGAAAAGGCAACGTCTACGTGACCGGCCTCTACCGCTTCAAGCTCGCGCTCGTCGATCCGCCCGTCGAGCAAAAGATGGCGGAGAACGATCCCGTGCTGTCGAAAGCGCCGAAGCCGGATGTGTTCGTCGTCAAGCTCGAGCGCTAGGCGTTTTGACAGATCCTCACGAAATGCCCCCTAGGGGCATTTTTCTGCCATTTGGTACTTTGCAACGCGCCGGTGCGGTGTAAAAGGAAGCCGCTCAAACAAGTAGGAGAATGCAAATGGCCAAAGCGAAGAAGGGTGGCGCCCGCGGTAGTGCGCCCAAAGAGATGCTGCTCGTTTCGTCGAAGGTGAAAGCGATGATCAAGGACGCCGGTTGCAACACCGCAGGTGACGCGCTCGACGGACTCAACAGCTACGTGGGCTGGCTCGTCGCACAGGCGGCCAAGCGTGCTAGCGAGAACGGCCGTAAGACCGTTCGCGCGCATGACTTCATGATCATGTAAACATTTCAGTAGACAACACGAGAATTTTGGACTCGGGCACGGCATCACCGTGCCCGTGGTTCGTTTCGGCGGCGGCGCTTTTCGCCTACACTTTTACTAGGTGACGACGGGGGTACCCCTCTACCTGGTCTCGGCCTGTGCTTCGGCCGAAGAGTTCGTCGCAGCGTTCCGACGGTACGCTGATCGCACGGGTTTGTTCGTGCCATGCGCGACACCACTCCCGGCAGGTCGACGCGGACGCATCGCCGTCACGCTCAAGGACGGCGGTGTGCTGCTCGAAGGCGAGGCCGAGATCCTGCAGTCGTCGACCAAGCCGACGATCCTGCATGGCCGGCCGGGCATGACGATCAAGTTCATCGAGTCCGATGATCAGAGCAAAGCCGTGATGACCGAGCTCGAGAAGGCGCGACTCGCCATCAAGCCGGCGCCGACGACGCTCGCGCCGAGACCGGCGAGCGTGCCCGGCGAGCCGCGGCCCGTACCGCCGCCAGTCGGTGGTCGCATCGATGCGCAGAACGCGCTCGCGGAGTGCGTGGTGATCGGCGATGTCGCGGTGCTGCGCGATACCGCGAGGACGACAAACGATGGCTCCGGCTCGCGACTTGTCGTGCCGTCGATTCCATCGGTCGGCGCGCCGCCGCGGCCGAAGACGCCCAGTACACCACCGCGGATCACGAGCTCGCCGCCCGTCTCCGTGCCGCGCAGCGTGCCGAACCTGCCGGGCTCGGGTCCACACAAGATGACGTCGATCGGTTTTCCGGCGCTCGACAAGATGCCCGGCAAACCAGACAACCCGCTGCTCGTCACGCAACGCGGAACCGAACCGGCGCCGAACAAGACGCCGCCGCAGCCGATGAAGGCAGAAAAAGGGTTGCTCGACACCAAGCCGGGCACTGGCGATCCGCCGCCCCGTGCTGCTGCGCAAAAGTTCGTCCCGAATGCGACGACGCTCGGCATGCAGCCGCTCGAAAAAGCACCGGCGAAGCCGCCTTCAGCTCCAACAGTGCACGACGAAGCGACATCGATCGGCGCGCGCGAAGGCTCGATCCACGAAGCGCCCACGGCGCTGGGTGCGCCGCTCGAGAAGATCACCGATCCGATGCCGGCGGCGACGCCTTCGCCGTCGGCGATCACGGCTGCTGTCGAAGTGACGGACGAGAGAACCGCGATCGGTGAATTGATCCCGCCGAAGAAGCCAGAGCCCGCGCCGACGCCAACGCCGCGCGAAGCAAGCGGCCGCGCACCAAGCCCCGTGCCGACCGATACCGCGCGCGATTCGGGCAAGCACAAGGCGACCTCGATCGGGTTTCCCGTCGTCAGGCATCCGTTCGAAACGCAGCCGCTCAAGCTCGTGCCGCCCGGGCCGATCATTCCGGGCCGAGACGGACTCGGCAACAAGCAAGCTCCGGCGCCGATGGGGCGCGGCCGACAGAGTGCCGCGCGTCAGCGCCTCGCGACGCCTGTCGCGCCGATGCCGGTGATGCGTTCGCCGGCGAAATCCGCGCCGGTGATCGCCGAAGACGAGAAGACCGATATCAGTGATGTGCCCGTGGCGGCGCTCAGCGCGGAGCTGCCGTTCGTCGATACCGATCTCTCCAATGCGTCGTACGAGCTCGGCAAGACGGAGCCGCAGACCGCGCAGCGCTCGGGCGGCATGCGCGCGAGCGAGATCCTGGCGGCGATTCCGACATCGGGTGACTGGACGATGGCACCGGATGAATCCGAGCCGACGATCTTGCCGGCGGCCGCGACGCCAACACCCGTCGATGTTCCCGATGAAAAGAAACCCGAGCCGGCGAAGGGCGCGCCATCGGGCGACTGGTTGATCGCGCTCGATCCCGCCACCGGATGGAGCGAGCCATCGAAGGTCGAGACCACGCCGGGAACGCCGCTCGCGAAAGAGCTCGCCGGCAAGACGGGCAATCCGGTCGGAGCTGTCGCGAGTGCAAAGCCGCTGACGGCGCAGCAGTGGGAAGAGAAGCCGACCGGCATCGGCGAAGCAAAGATCGAGATCGATCCGACGCTGATGGAGCCGCTGCGCGAGATGCCCGACGACGATGACCCTGTCATCGATCCGCCAAAGCCCGATGTCCCGCCGCCACTGACACCGATGCCGCCGGTGGCGAGCGTCGAACACACGCCTCCGCCATACGGCTATTCGCCGACGCCGGCGCCGATGCTCGAGGGCAGCGGGCAATATCCGCCGACGGCAGGCACGTGGGATGTCGCGCAGCCGCGCTCGCGCTCGCTGATCTTGCTCGTCGCGGGTGGCGTCTTGTTCGTCGCCGCGATCATCGCGCTCGTCGTGATCGTGATGGGCAAGAAGCAGCCGGTGCCGGCCCAACCACCGACGGGCAGCGGCACCGTCGCGATGGAACCGAAGCGCCCCGCCGTCGCAGCGCCCGTCGATGCCGCGGTCAAAGCGCCGCCCGGGAAGTGCATCGTCGAGGTCACGACAACGCCGGCCGGTGCCGACGTGCTCGTCGGCAAGCAGAAGCTGGGCGTCACGCCGGGCTCGTTCGAGTTGCCGTGCGGCAGCGAGGCGAAGCTGACGATCAAAAAGGCGTCGTACGCGACTGCCGATCGCATGATCAAACCCGCCGCCGATCAGCCGAACAAGCTCGTCGTCAAGCTGCCGAGGCAGAGCTCGCAGGTGAAGGTGACGTCATCGCCGCCGGGCGCGACCGTCAAAGGTGGCGGCAAGACGCTCGGCGTGACGCCGACGACGATCCAGCTTCCCGCCGGCGAACCGACGACGCTCACGCTCACGAAGCCCGGCTTCCAGAGCGACAGCGAGCGCGTGACGCCAAAGCCAAATGGCAGCTCGCTCCACGTGACGCTCAAGAAGAAGCGCTAGAGACCGGCGAGCTTCAGATCGGCGACGCGTTCTCGCACGCGTGCCATGAACGCCGCGCCCGGATCCGGTTTCTCGTTGCGATAGCCGTGCTCGCGCTCGACGTAGTACGGATGCTCGCGAAAGTGCATCACCTCGTGATGGCCGAGTAGGTGCGTGATCGGAAATCGCCGCGTGAGGTCGCGCACGAGCGCGGCATTCGCCGCGACCTGCGCATCGGTGAGCGGAAACTGCTTTTCATCGCCGACATTCTCGATCCCGATCGCGATGTGATTGAGACCGATGCAGTGGCGCGCGTATCGCGTTTCCGGCTGAAGCCGATAGATCGTGCCGTCGCGATCGATAAGAAAGTGCGACGACACGTTGACCGCGCCGTGTCGCGCGAGCTCTTTGCGACTCGCCTCGATCTTCACGTTGTCGAAGTACGCGCGTGTCGCCTTCGCGGAGCTACCGGAGGTGTAGTGCAGCACGATCACGTGCGGCTCGATCGTCAGATCCTGCGCCGCGGGGTCGGTGTGCGCGCGCCGATACGCGAGCGTTAGCTGCTCGCGCTCGGCGCTCCACTTGATCGGCGCATCGACGATCGCCACGCTCGGCGCCGCATCGGCGGTGACCGCATCGATCGCCGCATCACGCGCGACAGGCACATCGGCTCGCGCCGCCGGTTTCGAACAACCGGCGACGGCGAGCGCGACCACGATGCGAAGCACACCGTGGTGGTAGCGCGAACGCCACCCTACTTCCAGAATGCGCCGCGACCCGACTTCTTCGGCGGTGGCGTAGCACCACCGGCGATCCGCGCGAGCTCGGTCGCGATCGCGAGCGCTTCGCTCGCCATGTTCGGCATGCCGAGCACCGCCGACAGGCGCTTGACCTCGTGCTCGACCGCAGCGGCGAGCGCATCGTGACCACCGACCGAGCGCAGATCTTCGATCCACTCGGTGAGCCGCTGGCGAAGCAGGCGCAGAGCACCTAGCTCGGCCGCGCCGCGCGCTTGCGTCTCGACATCACGCGCGAGCGTCGCGAGCTTCGCGAGGTAGGCGGAGGCATCTGGCGCCGCTTCTTCGCGTTTGCGCGGCTGCATGGGCGCCGGCGGCATCATGCTCGCCCCAGACATCGGCGACGGCATCGGCGCCGGCCTGCTCTCCATCGGCGGCGGCGCGTAGCCTTGCGGCGCCATCGGTCGTGCGGCGGCCGGGGGCGGCGGCGGCGCACCGGGCGCAGCCGCGGCTCCGAAGTCTCCCATCGGCGGCATCGGCATCTGCGCCAGCGCGCGCGGCGCGGCGACGGCCGACCGCATCACCGGTGCGGCCGACGTGCGATATCGCTTCGCCTTGGCCATGTCCCAGCCTGCGGGGCTCTCGACCGGCTGCACCGCCTGCACGAGGTTGCCGCCCTTGTTCACGACCTCGCTGCGATCGACGGCGAGGAACGCCGTAAAGCGCGACAGCACGCTCCACTGCTTCGACACGCGCACGATTTCGCTTTCGACTTCGCGCGCGCCGGTCGCGTACTTGTCCTCGAGATCGCGAATGTGAGCGCGCGCCCAGCTCGGCGCGATCCACGGCGCGTTGGTCTCTGCATCGCGCGCGACGCGCACGTCGAGCGGATCGCCGTAGCTGGTGCCGACGAGGCCGATCGATGCATCGCTCGACGCCTTGCCGCTGTAGCGGCCGAGCACGACGACCGGCGCACCGGCGTAGACATCGGGCAACCGCGTCGGCGCCACGCTCGCCCACTGCAGATCGAGCCCGCTCGGCGCGAGCCGCAGCTCCGTCGCGACCGGCGTGCCGATCCGGCGATGCACCTTCGCCATCACCGCGTCGAGTCGGTCTTCCGATTCGACGAGCTCGCAGAGGCCGCCGCCGGCGCCGGCGAAGCGGCGCAAGAAGCCGGCGTTGACCGCTTGATCGATCCCGAGCGTGAACACGCGCACGTTCTTCAAGCTCGGTGCGATCTCGTGCAGGATGTGGTCCTCGTTGCCGACCTGACCGTCCGTGACGAGCACGATCACGCGCTCGCGATCATCGTGACCGCCTGCGAGTGCACGCACCGCAAGCGCGAGCGGCTGCGCGAGCTCGGTGCCACCGCGCGCTTCGATCGTCGCGAGCTGCTCGACGGTGCGATAGCGCACGCGGTCGGTCGCGTACTCGAGCTGCGCCGGCAAATACTCGACGCTGTCGTCGAATGCAATCACTTGCAGTCGATCGCGCGACGTCAGCGTGTCGATCATGCGCGCGGTCGCGCGCCGCGCCGCCTGCATCTTCCAGCCTTCCATGCTGCCGGAGCGATCGATCACGAACACGACATCGCGCGGCTTCTGCGATACCGCGAGCGTGCTCGGCGGCACCATCGTCAGCATGAACGTGCCGCCCTTGCCATCGCTGTCATCGGCGCAGACGAGCGACGAGTGCAGCTCCTTGCCATCGATGCGCCAACGCAAGATGAAATCGCGATCGAGGCGCTCGCCGGGCTGCACCTCGACAACGTGCGCATCGCGCAGCTGCGTGGTCACCGCGTGCAGGCTCGACTGCACGTCACGCACGTGATGATCCGCGAGCGAGACGCGCAGGCTAAGGCGCACCGGATTCGGGCAGCCGGCGAGGAGGACAGGCGGCGAGATTCGCGATGCATCGGGCACGAGGCTCGTATCTTCGGCGATGCCGAGACCCGCCTGATCGCCGCCGAGGGCGCTGCCGGGCATGTAGCGCGGCGCGACGACGAGCGGAAAACGGAACGTGACCTCGCCGTCGTCGACGGGCAACGGCCCGACGAGCGAGAGCCGCACGGTTGCCGATTCGCGCGGCATGAGGTTACCGACGCGCAGCGTGAACACGCCCGGGCGTTCCTCTTCGGTGATCGCGGCGCGGTGACCCGCGGCGATCGCCTGCTCGTATTGCTCGCGCGCTTGACCGCGCTCGTCGATGACGCCTTCGATCACGCGCCCACCGACCTCCATGCGGAAGCGATTGACGGCCGCGCGATCGGGCAGCGGAAAGATGTACGTCGCTTCGATCGGCGTGCCTGTCGTGTTCACGAATGTCTGCGCAACTTCGATCGATGCGACGACGCCGGCGACACGCGCCTCGACGTTCATCGCTGTCAGCGGCAGTAGGCCGCGCTCGGTCTTGAGCGCGCCAAAGCCAGCGTCCTCGAGGCGGCCGAGTCCGGCCACCTCCTCCTCGGTCATGAGCACGATCGGCAGCGGGGTCATGGTTCTTCCTCCAGTGTGCCCAACACATGGGCCGTGAGCCCGCGTTTTGCGAGCTCGTCAACGAGCGGTGCCGCGGCCGCGCGAAGTGCGCGAACGTCGGCGGGACTAAGCGAAAGCGAATCGGGAATCGTTACGACGAGAGAAAACACGGGTGCGCGCTTTGCGCGCGGTGGCGGTGGCGGCGACGGTTCCGGCTCGATCTCGCGCTTCCAGAACTCTTTGCGCGCGACCTTTGCTTTCGCCGCGACCTGCACGCCCGTCATCCGCGTGAGCGTGACATCGTCGAGCGTCGGCCACATTGCCTGGATGTCGGCGAGGCTGTGCCCCGCGCTCTGCATGCGCTTGATCGCAACCACTTGCGCGAGGTGGCGAGGACCGTAGAGCGCCGTGCGCCCGCGCATCGCAGCGGGCCGATCGAGCAGGCCGATCGTCGCGTAGTAGCGGATCGTTCGCTCGTCGGGGACCGCGCGAACCTGGCCGTTCTTCGGCGCAGGTAGCGCCGCCAGTCGGCTGCTTGCCTCGCTCACGAGGTCGGAGAGGGTCCAGGTTTCGTCCACGGTCTCTATATAACACTGTCATATATCACTGTCAAATAGGAATCGCTTAAGTCCCCGACGGGAGTAACTTTTCGTTACTCTCGTACGGAGGTCGGCCACGCGATCTCGAGCGATTACGCTGGCACGTCCCGTGGAACACAACGAAAGGTGCTCTCGGTGGCCCGCATCCTGATCGTGGACGACGATCGCTCGATAAGGCGCACGCTCGAGAAGTTTCTCGGCAGCGAAGGCTACGAGGTCGCGACCGCACAGGATGCGCCGGGCGCGATCAGCGCGACTGACGCGAGCACCGATCTGTTGCTGCTCGACCTCGGGTTGCCGGGTGGCTCGGGCTTCGACGTGCTGAGCGCGCTTGGCGAGCGCGATAACCCGCCGACGATTGTCGTCGTGACGGCGCGCGACGATATGCAGTCGACCGTCAAAGCGATTCAGCTCGGCGCGTACGAGTACCTCGTCAAGCCGGTCGATATCGATCGCTTGGGCTCGGTCGTGAAGAGCGCGCTCGCCAGCCGCGAAGCGCGCGACCACCTCGTCGAGCTCGCAGCACGCGGCCCCGAGCTCGGCGACATTCTCGGCAAGAGCGCGGTGATTCGTGACGTCTGGAAGCAAATCGGCGCCGTCTCGACGACGCGCGCGCCCGTGCTCATTCGCGGCGAATCGGGCACCGGCAAGGAGCTCGTCGCAAAGGCGATCCACAACGCATCGGTCGATCGCGACAAACCGTTCGTCGCGGTGAACTGCACCGCGCTTGCGCCGGGCGTGCTCGAGAGCGAGCTGTTCGGGCACGTCAAGGGAGCGTTCACCGGCGCGGTCGCGGATCGACCCGGCCGCTTCGAGGTCGCCGGCAAGGGCACGCTGTTTCTCGACGAGATCGCCGAGATTCCGCTCGAGCTGCAGGCAAAGCTTCTACGCGTGCTGCAGGAGCGCACGTTCGAGCGCGTCGGTGACAGCAAATCGCTACCGCTCGATGCGCGCGTGATCGCCGCGACGCACCGCGACCTCGCACAGATGGTCAAACAAGGCACGTTCCGCGAGGACCTCTACTACCGGCTGCGCGTCGTCGAGATCGCGCTGCCGCCGCTGCGCGAGCGCGCGACCGATATCCCGATCCTCGTCGAAGGCTTGCTCGCGAAGATCAACCGCGACCTCGGCAAGGACGTTCGCTTCGTCACACCGGCCGCCCTCGCGCGGCTGAATTCGTACGCGTGGCCCGGCAACGTGCGCGAGCTCGAGAACACGCTCACGCGCGCCGTCGTGCTCGCGAAGAACGATGTGCTCGATGAGACGCTGTTGCCCGTCGGCGAGACCGCGCCCGCCGCCGACGCCGATGCGCACGGCGCGCTGCCGACGTTGCGCGAGGTCGAGCGCCGCCACATCGCGCGCGTGCTCGCCCATACCGAGTGGAACAAGCGACGCGCGTGCGCGATCCTCGACATCAGCCGGCCGACGCTCGATCGCAAGATCGATGAATACGGACTGCGCAAGGGAGACGGCGAGTGATCGGCGGCCTGCTCGCGATCGCGATCGCTGCCGTCGGCGCTGCCTACGGCATGCTCGTGATCCGCGCGGCGCCCACGCACCGCGACAACGTCGTGTTCGGCGTGCTCGCGATGACCGACGCCGCGATGATCGTGTGGCGCGGCGTCAATGTGCTTTCGGGCGAGAGCATCATCAGTCACGCCGTGACGTCGTCGTGTGCGATCGGCACGGTCCTGCTCTCGCTGGTCACGATGGAATTTCTCGCCTCGTTCCCGCGGCGGCCGCCGATGCGCTGGCGGTGGCGTATCTTCCTCATCGCGTGGGCGACGCTCGGCGTGATCCTGCTCGCCACGTTCGATACCGGTCGGCCGTGGAGCCACCTGCGCGTCTCGCAGCTCGTGTTCTTCGTGCCGGCGACCTTCGTCGTGCTCGCGCAGGGCGTGGTTGCGTGGCGGCGCACGCGCGATCGCACCGCGCGCATGGTGATCGGCATGCTGTGGTTTCGCTGGGCGTTCGGCATGGCGGCGTACACGATCGGCCCGGCGTTCGGGCTCTTCGAGGAGGCCGTCTGGGCCGAGACCACGTTCGCGACGCTGCTCAGCTTCGTCGTGATAGGCACCGCCGTGCTGCGCAGCGAGCTGTTCTCGATTCGCTCGGCGGCCGCCGAGATGATCGTCATCGCGACGATCGCGCTCACCGTCGTGCTCGGCGGCGGCACGGTCGTGCTCGCGATCCTCAATCGCACGGAAGCGGGCGCGCTGCAGACCGCGCTCTTGATCGGCGCGACGCTCGTGCCGCTCGCGCTCGCCGCGATCGGCCGCGCGCTGTATCCGCGCCTCGAAGCAAACGTGCTCGCGCCGCTCGACGAGCGCCGCGCTCGCCGCCTCGGCGTGCAAGGCGAGCCCATCCCCGTCGCACCCGCCGAGGCGATCACCGAAGCGTGCCGCCGGATCGCATCGATGGCCGATGGCGCGCAGGTGACATGGCAGACCGCAGGGCAGCTCTCGCCCGCTCTCGCCGAGACGCTGCGCGATGGCGAGCCCCAGCGCGACGGCGACAAATTCATCGTGCCTGCGCTCGGTGCCGAGCGCACGCTCGTCGGCGCGTTCGCGATCGACCACGGCACGATCGATCGCGACACCTACGTCGTCGCGCGTGACCTCGCGGCACGCGTCGCGCTCGTCGTCGAGCGCCAGCAAGCAGTCAGCGAGCTCGAAGACGCGCGACGCCTCGCCGCGCTCGGCCAGTTCGCGGCCGCGATCGCGCACGACATTCGCACGCCGCTGACGAGCATCTCGCTCAACGTCCAGATCCTGCGCCGCAAGCTCCACCTGCCCGACGACGATCGTGAGCACCTCGACATCGCGCTCGAAGAGCTCGCGCGCCTCGACAGATCCGTCGCCGAGATCCTCGACTTCGCAAAGCCCGTGAAGCTCGTGCCGCAGGCGATCGACGTCGGCGAGCTCCTCGAAGATACGACGCGCGGTCTCACGCCGGTCTTGTCGGAGAAAGGTGTCGAGCTCAAGTGGGAGCCGCAAGGCGAGCTGCCAGTCGTGCATGGCGATCGCCAGCGCCTGCGCCAGGTGCTCGTCAACCTCGTCGGCAATGCCGCCGATGCGAGCACGCCCGGCGCCGCGGTCACGCTTCGCGCGAAGCCCGACGGCACGCAGGTCGCGATCGAAGTCGAAGACCACGGTCGCGGCATCGCGCACGATGATCTGCCGCGCATCTTCGAGCCGTTCTTCACGACGCGCCCCGATGGTACCGGCCTCGGCCTCGCGATCTGCCACAAGGTGGTGCGCGCGCATGGCGGCGACATTCAGGTGCGCTCGACGCCGGGCGCCGGCTCGACGTTCACGATCTTGCTGCCGTCACAGACGTGAGCAATGCTACGGTCAACGCATGCGATTGGCTCTCCTCGCGTTCCTCCTCGTAGGCTGCGGCAAGAGCGAACCACGTCAGCATTCGATGGCCGAGCTCGCGAAGGCGTGCCATCCCGAGAAGGGCGAGCTGTCGTGCCCCGTGCCGATCTTCAGCGTGAAGAACCTGCACGCGAGCCAGAAGTACTTCCATGACGCGCTCGGCTTTCACATTGAGTGGGAGCACGGCGAGCCGCCGGATTTCGGCGCGGTCAGCCGCGGCCACGCCGTGATCTTCATGTGCGAGGGGTGCCAGGGCACACCCGGCGCGTGGATGATGACGTTCACGAAGGACGTCGATTCGCTACACGAAGAATTCAAGAAGCACGGCGCGATCATCAAGATGCCGCCGACGAACATGGAGTGGAACCTCCGCGAGATGCACGTCGCGGATCCCGATGGCAACGTGATCCGCTTCGGCGCGCCGATCGAGCACGAGTAACGCTCCTTTGAAACGGTAACGACTCGTTACCGTCGCTGCGCCGCCAAATCGTTGAAATCGCGGCACCTCTCGCGGGCACGCGCCCTGCTCTTCCTGACGAGCATGTGGACACTCGCCCGCAAACTTCTGCTGCACGATCGGCTGCGCTTCGCAGTCGCGATCGCGGGCGTGTCGGTGTCGGTGATGCTGGTGCTCGTCCAGGTCGGCCTCTACTTCGGATTTATGGACACCGCGTCGTCGATCATCGACGCGAGCAAAGCGGACCTCTGGGTTGGCAAAGCGGGCAACGAATCGTTCGAGTTCGCGACGCCGTTCGACGAGCGCGCGTTCTACAAGGTCGCTTCGGTGCCGGGCGTCGAGCGCACCGAGCGCGTGCTGATGAACTTCGCGCAATTCAAGCTCGCCGATGGCGGCGACCTCGGCGTGCAGATCGTCGGCATCGAGACCACGGCGGGTCACGCACCATTGCTCGCGCCGTGGCACGTGATCGCCGGCGACGCGAACCGACTCTCCGAAGCCGGCGCGATCGTCGTCGATAAGGGCGAATACAAGAAGCTCAAGATCGATCGCGTCGACTACGCGACCGAGATCACCGGCGTGCACGCGCACGTCGTCGCGCTGACGAGCGGCATCCGCTCGTTCACGACCTCGCCGATCGTGTTTGCCGACATGCGCAGCGCGCGCAGCTTCATGCCGGGCCTCGGCGCGAACGCGGTCACCTACGTGCTCGTCAAGGTCGCGCCCGGCGAGTCCGTCGAGACGGTGAAGGCGCGCATCAACGCGTTGCCGCACCTCGCCGCGTACACGACGAGCGAGATGTCCAAGCGCACGCGCACGTACTGGTCGAGTCGCACCGGCGTCGGCGCCGGGTTCTTCACGACCGCGGTGCTCGGCGTGATCGTCGGCTTTGTCGTCGTCGGCCAGATCCTCTACAGCGGCACACTCCAGTACATCCGCGAGTACGGCACGCTCAAGGCGATGGGCGCCCGCAACTCGATGGTCGTGCGCATCATCCTCGCGCAGGCGATGATCTCGGCGGCGATCGGCTTTGTCGTCGGCGGCGTGCTCGCGCACGGCATGCAGGCCGCGATGGCGAAAGCAAACCTCTCCGTCGCGCTGTTCCCGAGCCTCTACGCCGCGACGCTCGTCGTCACGATCGCGATGTGCTCGTTCGCGGCGCTGCTGTCGATCGTCAAGGTGCTTCGCCTCGACCCCGCGTCGGTCTTCAAAGGATAGTCATCATGAACGCCGCCATCGCACTCACCGATACGCTGCCCGGCATCACGCTGTCGTCGCGCCCACTCGCGCGCCTCGCAGCCGCCGGCAAGATCTACGGCACCGGCGAGAACGCCGTCGCCGCGCTCACCGACGCATCGCTCGACATCCATCCCGGCGAGGTGACGCTGATCGAAGGCCCATCGGGCTCGGGCAAGACGACGCTGATCTCGATCCTCGGCCTCTTGCTCAAACCGACGAGCGGCGAAGTCTGGCTCGAAGGCAGAAACGTCGCCGGCCTGAGCGAGCGCCAGCTGCCGCCGCTGCGCGCGCGCAACTTCGGCTTCGTGTTTCAGGGCTTCAACCTGTTCCCCGCGCTGACCGCGCTCGACAACGTCGCGATCGCGATCCAGATGAAGGCGCCCGACGCACGCGATCCCCGCGGCGAAGCGAAGCGCCTGCTCGCGCTCGTCGGGCTCGCGGATCGCGCGCATCACCTGCCGGCGGATCTATCGGGCGGGCAGAAGCAACGCGTCGCGATCGCGCGCGCGCTCGGCGGCGACCCGCCGATCATCATCGGCGACGAACCAACGGCCGCGCTCGATACCAAGACCGCGCTCGCGGTCATGGAGCTCTTGCGCGAGCTCGCCACCGTGCAGCGGCGCGCCGTCGTCGTCGTCACTCACGATCCACGACTCGAACGATTCGCCGATCGCGTCGTTCGCGTCGAAGACGGCCGCATCCAGGCCATCGATTAGGAGACCACCATGTCGAAACTCAAAAGCGCTCTTCTCGTTGCACTGCCCGTCGCCGCGGCGGGCTGGTTCTGGCTCGGCCACTCGACGCAATCCGCTTCCGCCGCGCGCGATCCGATCGTGCGTCCTGCAGTGCTCGTCGCGCCCGGTCGCGTCGAGCCGGTGCGCGATCCGGTCGCGCTCGCGTTCGAAACCGGTGGTCGCATCGTCGCGATCGAAGTCAACGAAGGCGATAGCGTGCACGCCGGCCAGGTGATCGCGCGCCTCGACGATCGCCTCGCGCGGGCGCGTGTCGCGGCGGGTGAAGCATCCGTCGCCGGTGCGCAGGCGAGCTACCTGCTCGCGCGCCGCGGGCCGCGCGGTGAAGACGTCGCCGCCGCAAAGGCCGACGTCGATGCGGCGCGTGCTGCCGCCGACCATCGCGGCCTCGAACAGACGCGCAGCGAGCAACTCGGTGCGGTCGGCGCGGTGCCGAGCTCCTCGGTCGATGCCGATACCGCCGCCGCGCGCGTCGCCACCGCAAATGCCGCCGCCGCCAGCGCGCGCTATCAGTCGCTCGTTAAAGGCACGCGCTCCGAGCAAGTCGCCGCCGCCGCAGCCGCGCTTGATACGGCGAAGGCCGAGCTCGACGCCGCGAAGATCGCGCTCGACCAGACGATCTTGCGGGCGCCTCACGATGGCGTGGTGCTGCGCCGGTTTACCGAGGTCGGCGCGCTCGTGACGAGCGTCAATCCCACGACGATCGTCACCCTGGCCGACCTGTCCCAGCTCGAGGTCCGCGTCGAGATCGACGAAGCGGATGTCGCTTCCATCACAGTCGGCAAGACCGCGTATGCGACCGCCGATGCGTTCGGGGAGCGCAAATTCCCGCTCCGCGTCACGCAAATCACGCGCGAGCTCGGCCGCAAAACGGTGCGCGACGATGATCCGCGTGCCCGGGTCGATACGCGCGTGCTCGAGGTGATGGCCCGCTTCGAAGGCGCTAGCCAATCGCTACCCCTCGGCCTGCGGATGTACATGCACGTGGATCGTTAGCCGGCTTACTAGGTGCCTCGTCGCAATGGCCGCAAATTGGCGCTAGGTGAACTTGCATCCGTACGCAATCCCGACATCCGTTGCAGGTCCGCCGACAGTTTTCCGAGACAAGACGTCGCAACGGGGACTCGTGTCCCCAGCGAACTACTTGAAAAGGTCGCGCGAGGTGCTTACGCTTCTGGCGAGTTCGGCCGGTTGTTGCCATGGCACATCCGTTGCTGAAAGGGAGCTTCATGCGGACCGGGGTCGCATTGCTTGTCATGCTCAGCTCGGCTGTCGCCGCAGCGGACGGCGGACAGCATCGCTACGCCGAACAGATCATCGCGTCGGACGTCACTGCGATCGGGCTCACAGTCGCCGGCGGTCAAACGCAAACTGATCCGCTCACCGGCATCGGCATCGGCATTGGCATCGCGGGCGCCCCGCTCGTTCACCTGATCAACGGTAACTACGGCGGCGCGGCGGGCAGCCTCGCGCTGCGCATCACGTTGCCGTTCGCGTCAGCGCTGCTCGGCGAGAAGCTCGCTCCCTCCGACGAGGGCCAGCTCAAGACCGGGCAGGTGCTCGGCTTTGCGGCCGGGCTCGCCGTCGCGTCGGTGATCGACGCGTCGACGCTGGCGAAGAAGCAGGATGACCATCCGCGCAGCTCCGAGACGCTCGCGATCCGGCGCTGGACGCCTGATGTGTACTTCAAGCCGGGCGGCGGCGTAGTCGTCGTGCGGACGAAGTTCTAGCGCTGCGCGCAGTCGCTATCGACGGACATCTTCGCCTTGACGAGGTCGGCGCGGCCGGCCTTGCACTCGTCGAGCGTTGGCTGACAGACGTCCTGGCCGTCCGGATCATCCTTCGTGCCTGATTGATGGAAGCAGAACACCGTTTGGGTGTTCTCGCAGCCGGTGAAGTTGATGAGGCCCGGCAGCGTCTTCGCCTGCTCGAGATACTCGGGGCATTCGTCGACGCGCGAGCATGCGTGGCGTCGCGCCGTGCTGTTCTTGCTGGTGTAGCTGAAGCAGCTGTATTGCACCTTGCGCGCGGCCGGTTGCGGGCTGGCGCTACCGGTGGGCGCGGCGACGGCGTTCGATCCAGCGGGCGGTGGCGATGCGCCGCCGCCGCCGCCTGCGGGTGTCGTGTCATCGGCCTTCTTCGCTTTGCCGGAACAGCCGAGCAAGAGCACGAACGCGAGCGCGAGCTTCATGGGCGCATCCTACTGCTGCCGGAGCTTCGCGAGGAACTTCTCCGCCGCTTCGCGCATGACCTCCGCGAGCAGGCGGAACTCGCGCAGCCGCGCCGATGATGTTCGCCACACGAGACCGAGCGTGCGGCCCGGCATTGGTTTGCCGAACTCCGCAAGCTGCACCGGCCCGCGCGGCTGCACGAGCGCTTCGGCCGCGGCTTCGGGCAACAGCGTGACGCCGAGGCCACCGGCGACCATTTGCACGAGCGTCGGCAAGCTCGTCGCGCGCACTTCCATCGATTCGATCGCGCCGCCGCGATTGCAGACCGCGAGCGCTTGATCGCGCAAGCAGTGACCATCTTCGAGCAGCAGCACGGTCTCGTCTTCGAGATCGCGTTCGCTGAGCCGGCCGCGCTTGTGTGCGATCGCTGCGTCGCGCGGCGCCGCGAGCAGAAAATTTTCGTGCGCGATCGTCGCACTCGTGATGTCGCCGGGCACTGGAATCGCGAGCAGCGCAGCATCGATCTGGCCGGCGACAAGCTGCGCGAGCAAGCGCGCGGTCTGCTCCTCGCGCAGAATCAGCTCGAGCTTTGCAAAGCGTTTGCGCACCGCGGGCAATAGCGCCGGCAGCCAATACGGCGCGACGGTCGGAATTACGCCGAGCCGCAGCGGACCGACGAGCGGCTCGGCGCGTCGACGCGCAGCATCGTTGACGGCATCGATCGCTTCGAGCGCGATGCGCGCGCGGCCGATCACGTCTTCACCCGCCGGCGTCACGAGCACCGCACGACGATCGCGCTCGAACACCTGCACGCCGAGAACGTGCTCGGCACTCTGCACCTGCGCCGAGAGTGCAGGCTGCGAGATGCCGAGGGCTGCAGCTGCTTTGCGAAAGCTGTGATGGTCGGCCACCGCGACGAGACATTCGAGCTGACGAGTCGATGGCCTATCCATGATTAGGCACAGCCGATGCAGCGCGAGCACCGGAACGAAAAGGAGAACCGATGATGCCGCACGCGCCGCAAGGAGTTGGAGAGTACAAGAAGAACGGCCAGCCCAAAATGGCGCAGGCCGATCGCACGCTGAGCCATGGTGAACCAGCCGAGCCGTTACTCAAGGTTCTGCCGCTCACGCGATGGATCCCGCAGGACGTCCACTCGATGATGGATTACATGGATGGCCTCACCGTCGCGAGTGGCTTCTTCACGGCCGACGACGATGACGTCGCGTGCTGGACCAGCATCGGGCTCGGTGCCTCGGCGATAGGTGTGTCGCTGCTTACCGATTACCGGTTGAGCCTCGCGAAGGTCATTCCAATTCGCACGCACGAGGCGATCGACTATATGTGGGGCGCGGCCTGCATCGCTGCGCCGTTCGTGCTCGGCTACTGGAAGAAGTCGCCGACGACCGCGCTCACGCACGTGATGGTCGGCGCCGGCGCGATCCTCGCGTCGCTGTTCACCGATTATCGCTCGTACAAAGAGACGCGGCGCAAGAGCGTCGGCCTCGCGACCGAAATCGGTTAGCGAATCGTCCGCACGACCCACGCGATCGCCGCGATTCCGACGACGAGCGCGACCGCGAACACGACGGCTCCCGTCGCGGGAGTGTGGGGCTCGATCAGCGCGACGCGCGGCGCTTCGCGCACGACGACCGCGGCGACGAGCGCGCTCGTGCCGGCGGCCGTCGCGATCGCGAGCGCGCGATCCGTCTTCGCGCGGAGCACGAGTAGCCAGCCGGCGATCTCGACGACGACCGCCGCCGCGAGCATCCACAGCCATGCGCGCGCGGGACCGCTGACGTCGAAGCCGGCGCGCCACAGCCAGATCGCACCACCGATCGAGATCAGGCGCGAGAGCAGCGCGATCGCGGCGAGCCGTTTGCGCTCGGCGGTGGACCACGCGGCGATCGTCGCGAACGAGGTCGTCATCGCGCCGAACAACACGACGAAGCGCGGCGCGATCGCCTCCGCGATGTAGAAGCGATGGCCTGCGGCGTAGAAGTCGCGCCAGATCGGATCGGCTTTCATCAGCTCGTGCAGCTCGCTCCACGACCACGCGACGAAGCTGAATAGCGCGAGCGCGCCGGCGAGCATCACGCCTCGCCAGCGCACCGATTGCTTCGCGACGTAGAGCGCGTAGAAGCCGACGATCAGTGCCGGCACGACGGCGAGCCAGCGCGGACCGAGCAACAAGTTGGCGGTATAGAAGCGGCGCTGATGAAGCAGCTGCACGAACAAGAGCGGCGCGACGCCCGCGGTGATGCCACAGCCGAACATGAACGGCAGGCGATCGCGCACGGTATGAGCGAGCGCATCGTCGCTGCGCCGCACGCTCTGCACGAGCGCGTAGCCGGTGCCCGCGACGACGTAGCCGATGAACGCGGCGTGCAACGCGAGTGTCGCGACGTAGAGCGCGAGCACGATGCCGCCGCGATCGAATGGCCAGATCATCGCGTCCCCGCTTCGTCGAGCCATTGCTGGATGGGTGCGAGGTCGGTCGTCTCGGCGACAAAGCGCGACGGGCGCCCGGCGCGCTCCCAGCGCACCAGCTGGACGAGTGCCTC
>Ga0070698_100000276_pt1 | contig 52270 bp, 47 predicted proteins | sample KBSK1502metaG_FD_65477 | JGI IMG/M metagenome (GOLD analysis project Ga0070698, IMG submission 65477) | Corn, switchgrass and miscanthus rhizosphere microbial communities from Kellogg Biological Station, Michigan, USA - KBS K1-50-2 metaG | ecosystem: Host-associated > Plants > Roots >...
GGTCAACTCCCGGCACGCCGACAACCCCAGCAGCCGAACCGTCCCAAGCGATCGACCGTCCGGTGGACCCGGCCCTGCGCCGCCTCGTGGTCGCGTATGCGGCCCGGCGCGAGCTGCTCCCGGCGTATCGCCGCGAGGCGCTGGCCCGAAACGCGGAATCCGCCCTGCGCACGGCCCTTCCCGACGTCGTCGCCACCGCCGGCCCGCTGGCGGCGCTCGACCAGCTCGCGGAGCGCGAGGGAATCTCTCCGCTGCGGCCCGTCCACCGCAACGCGTCGGGCGCGATGACCTGGGGCGTGACGACCCTGATCTTTTTCTGGATGCCGCTGATCGCCATCCCGACCGGCATCCTCTCGATCGTGTTCGGCGGCGACGCGCTGAAGGCTGTTCGCGCGGAGCCCCAGAAGTATCAGGGCGAGGACAAAGCCCGGACGGGGCGGCTGCTCGGCATCATCGGCCTGTCCCTTTCGAGCATCGAGGTGCTGATCATCGTTCTCCTTGTCGTCTTTGGGAACAGCTAGAGGTGCACCCGCCCGGCGATGCCGGTATCGACCGGGTGCCACCACTCGACCCGGCCCTCGCCGAGCTTCCAGCAGAGAAAGACGGTCTCGCCCTCACGTTGGTGGAAAAAATCGATCAAGCCGATGGTCGGATCGCGCAGCACGATTCCCCGTTCCTGCAGCTGGTGCAGGTCGCGCTCGAGCGTCTTCGTCAGCTCGGAAAGATGGCGGGCGGGCAACCCTCCTCCGTTGTGTGAGGCCTTCTCCCTCACCGCGGCTACCGTCTTGTCCTGGGCCAGCGCCTCCTGGGTAGCCCGAATGCGCTCCAGCAGCGGCTTGAGTGTGGGCACCAGCGCATTGGCCTCGTCGACGCTGTAGAACTTCTCCGGCATCGATCCTGCTCAGGCGGCGGAGATGGGCGCCATGGCACGCAGCCGCGCAACCATCCCCGGTAGCCGGTCGAGGATGAGATCGATCTCCGTTTCCGTGTTGCCTTTCCCGACCGAAAGCCTCAGGCTGCCAAGCGCCCGTTCGCGGGGATAGCCGAGGGCGAGGATCACGTGGCTCGGTTCGAGTGAGCCCGATGTGCAAGCCGATCCCGAGGAGGCGGCGAAGCCGTCCATGTCGAGCTGGAGAAGCAGCGACTCACCTTCCACGCCCTGGAACAGGAAGCTGGCGTGGTGCGGAAGACGATTCACCGGGTGTCCGGTGAGCTCGGCCCCGGGGATCCGGCCGAGGACGCCCTCGATCAGGCGGTCGCGCAACGCGGTGAGGTGCGCGGTGTTCTTCGCCATGTCACGCTGCGCGATGCCGATGGCTTTCGCCAGCCCCACGATACCGGCGACGTTCTCGGTGCCGGCGCGGCGGTTGCGTTCGTGCCCGCCCCCCAGCATCTGTGGTAACAGCCGCACGCCCGAGCGAACCACCAGGCAGCCCACACCCTTCGGACCGTGCAGTTTGTGGGCCGACATCGAGAGCATGTCGACGCCGAGCTCATCGACGCGTGTCGGGATCTTTCCGGTGGACTGCACCGCGTCCGTGTGGAAGTAGGCGCTGCTCCGCTGGCGAGTGACCGCGACCAGTTCGCGGAGCGGCTCGATGGTGCCGATCTCGTTGTTCGCATGCATGATGCTGACCAGGATGGTGTCAGGCCGGAGCGCCTGACCGAGGTCGGTAGGGTCGACTAACCCCTCGCGATCGACGGGCAGCCGCGTCACCTCGAAGCCGCCCTGCTCGAGCGCGTCCGCCGAGCGGAGCACCGCATCGTGCTCGATGGTGGACGTGATCACGTGCCGGCCGCGGTCGGCGTTGCGCTGCGCGATCCCCTGGAAGGCGAGGTTGTCGCCCTCAGTGCCGCCGGAGGTGAAGATGACTTCCTTGGCCGCCACGCCGTAGAAGGCGGCCACCTCATCCCGCGCCTGGTCGATCGCCTGGCGAGCCCGCTGTCCGAGGCCGTAGACGCTCGAGGCGTTGCCGAACTCATCGGTGAGGTACGGCATCATTGCCTGGAGCACCTCGGGGTCGAGGGGCGTGGTCGCTGAATGGTCGAGGTACACCATCGGCATCATTCTATGGCGCGTCGCGATCTACGTCTGGCGAAAGGGACGCCCGCGGGTCAGCTCTTTCAAGGAGCCGCTGAAGGCCTTCATGTACTCGTGGACGTCGATCATCTCATCGGTGCTGATCGGACCTTCCTCGGCGGCTTTGGGGAGGCCGTCGGGATGCTTGGCCTTCTTGAGCAACAGGACAGCGACGAAGCTGACACCGCAGTTGGCGCAGGTCACCTCGACGGTGCAGTGCCCATCGGCTTCGTTGAGCAACTTGACCTGACAGTCGGCCAGCGCCTGGGAGCACGCCAGGCACTTGTAGTACTTGGCTCGCTCCTTGATCAGGGCTATCAGATTCACTGCTGTCCACTATAGATGGCGCTCTGGCGCTTGGCCAAGGGCCCGTATCAGATCACCCGGCGAGCCGGTAGATTCGGATCTGTGGGCCGGGCCTGACCCAGCCTCCATACCCTGCGAGGGGAACATAGTAGGTGTCGATCGGGTCAAAGACACTGTCTGGACATCCGTTCGTCGGCGAAAAGCTCGCCAGCGGTGGCCCCTGCGCACGCAACGTCCGCTCGAGCGGGCTGAGCGCCTGGCACCCGGTACCGGGCGTTTCGTAGCCGACGACAACGTAGACGATGCCCTCCTTCTGAAAGCTCGCGAGCGACGTCAGCTGAAGGTCGTCGCGAGTCAGCTCACGGATGGTGTACTGCGTTTCCAGCCGGCTGTCGAGGAAGGAGGCGATGTATGGATCCGTCGCCCCGTGGCTGTGCTCGCCGCTGTCGATCATCGCCTGGTCGTGAGCCGGACCGGCCATGTAGGGAACCGCGGCCCTACCGCCGGCGGGCACGTGCTGTGCCAGCCAGTCGAAAGCAAGGGTGCGTGTGTCGGTCTGCTGGATCAGGAGGTCGTAGCGAACGTCGTGCGCGAGCGGCGCCACCGCGATCAATACCAACGCCACCGCCAGCGCCAGCCGCCGCACCTGACCTCGCGCGGTCAGCTCGACGAGCGCCGCCAGGGCACGACCGCCGAGCAGCAGCAGCGGCGGGATCATCGGGTCCGCATAGCGAAGAAATACCGAGCGGCCGGCGCCCATCAACACGAAGTACACGAGCAGGAACGTCAGGATGATCACGTCAGCTGATTGTCGTCGCCAGGCTGCGTAGGCAACGCCGATGACCGCTAGCAGCACGAGCACGGGATCGATGCCAAACCACAACGCGCGGCTCAGCTGCACCCAACCGATGGCCGGCGCGGTCGCCCGCCCCAGGTGCTGAAAGATGTAACCGATCCCATGCTGCGTCATCGCTGGATCGAGCACCAGGAAGGGGGAGGTGAGCGCCAGGGTGACCACACCGATGGCGCCGATCAACGCCAGCCGTGCCAGCAGGCGCGGCCACCGGCTGAGCTCCGCGCGACCCCGGAGTGTTTGGGCAGCGGCGATCCCGGCGAAAACGAGGGCCCCGTTGTACTTCAGGCTCGCTGCCACGCCCAGGCTGATCCCGTTGATGAGCAGTGGCCGCAGGCCGGGCGAGTGGATCGTTCGGTACGCGATGTAAAGCACCGCGACACAGGCGAGCGTCAGCGGGACGTCGAGGGTCCCGAAGTGGCTATCGCGGACGTGGAGGAAGGCGACCGCCAGCGCTGCGGCTCCGAAGAACCCCACGAGCCATCCGTAGGCGCGGCGCCCGAACTCGAAGACGAGCAGCACCGTGAAACTGCCGAGCAGCGCATCGAGGACGCGGACGCCGAGATACCCCGACGCCGGGTCGGAGACCAGGCCCACCAGACGGAACGGCGCCAGCCAGGCGGCCGCGACATAGAAGTAGAGGTGAGGCCAGTCGGCGAAGTGCGGGTCCAGAATTCCATGGAAGATGCCCATCGCCCGACCGACGGTGACGTCTTCGTCCGGTCGATAGAGGGCCGGCAGCCCGAAGTTGATCCCCCAGAGCCGCAGTCCGGCAGCGACGATGAACACTCCGGCGACCGCGCCGCCGGCAAGGCGGGGCGGGCGATCCGGGCTAGCTGCCGACGAGGTCCGGCCGGGTGGGGCCGTAGAGATCGACCGGCACGGGGGTGGGCTCGTGCTTCTTCGCCTCGAGCTTCTTCACCGCGTCGATGGCGGCGGTGGTCGCGTCGCCGACGGCGGTCGTGATCTGCCGTGTCAGCTGCGACCGCACATCGCCTGCCGCGTAGATGCCGGGCAGGCTCGTCTGCATCGTCGAGTCCGTCACGAGGAATCCGAGCGGGTCATGCTCGACGTGTTCCCGATGATCGAAGAACTGCACGTTCGGTTGAAAACCGATGAAGACGAAAAGGCCGGTGACCTTCAGCGGGCGCGTCTGGCCGGTGCCGACGTCCTTCAACGTGATCTCCTTGACCTGGCCGTCCTCACCCTTCACCTCAGTGACGATCGTGTTTGTGATCAGTTCGACCTTTGGGTTCTTGCGTGCCGCCTCGATCAGAATGGCCTGGGCGCGAAACTTCTCGCGCCGGTGGACGATGTAAACCTTCTTTGCGTAGCGCGTCAAGAAGACGCCCTCCTCCAGCGCCGCGTCGCCGCCACCGACCACGGCGACCTCCTCCTCTTTGAAGAAGGCCCCATCGCAGACGGCGCACTGCGAAACACCGCGCCCCTGGAACTCGGTCTCGCCCGGGATGCCGAGCTTCTTCGGCTCGCCGCCCGCGGTCAGAATGACAAAGTCCGCCGTGTACTCGCCATCCTCGGTCTGCACGACCTGCTTGTCCCCACGGCGGTGGATGCCGGTCACGCGGGCGGTTTCCAGGTCCACGCCGAACTTCACGGCCTGGTCGGCCATGCGCTGGGCCAGCTCCGGGCCGGTGATATGGTCGAAGCCCGGGTAGTCTTCGATTGCTTCGGTGTTGAGCAGCTGGCCACCCGGCGCGCCGCGCTCCAGCAGCACGGTTTTGACGCGCGCTCGTCCGGCGTAGAGGGCGGCGGTCAAGCCGGCCGGCCCACCGCCGATGATGACCACGTCGTAGTGGCGGTCTTTTTCCATCGGTTGCGAAGCTCCCATGTTATCTAAGCCTTATCCCAACTCCAGTATTCCCAAATTGGCGCTCTCCTGAACGAGCCTGGCCGGAGCGTCGCGCGACGTAACCCCGCGCGGTATATAACTGCGGAAGTGGATGCCTGAGGACCAGACAACCGGCGCCGCGGTTTTCGCTTCCTCCCGAAAGGTCGTCGCGCTGCCCCAGGGCGACGCGACGCACGATCAGGACCACCTCACTTGGGCGTATCAGACGCATGTCACAGCCATCTACCAGTACATCTACAGTCGGGTCGGAAACCGCCCGGACGCCGAGGACCTCACCGCCCAGGTGTTCATGAAGGCGATCGGTGGCATGCGCAACGATGTCTCGGTCCCCGAGCTGCGCAGCTGGCTGTACCGGGTGGCCCAGACGACCCTGGCCGACCACTGGCGCGAGTATTACGCCGAGGACGCGGGTGAGCTGGACGACGACGTGACCCGGCCGCCGGCGTCCCGGGAGAACCCGGAAGCGGTGCTGCGGGTGGACTCCCTGCTCGCCACCCTCCCCGAGAGTTACCGGCGCGTGCTGGAGCTCCGCTTCTTGCGCGGCTACTCCGTGCGCGAGACGGCGCAGGAGCTCAACCTGAGCGAGACGAACGTCAAGGTGTTGCAATTCCGGGCGCTCAACCGCGCCGGCCGGGAACGGGGGAGGGCGACGTGAACGACGATCCCGAGCAGCTCGACCGGCACGTCGAGGACCTGCTGCAGGATCGCCGGCCGGAGCGCACACCGCTCGCCGACGAAGCCGCCCTGCGCGCCCGGCAGACCGCCGCCATGCTGCGGGCCGCCAAGCCCGGAGCGGGCCTGCCATCGAAGGACTTCCTGGAGCGAATGCAGAGCTCGATCAACGAATGGGTCGGAGAGCGGTCGGCACGGCCGCAACCGGCTGCGCGCCTCAGCCGCCGGTCCCTGCTGCTGACGGGTGCCGCCGGCATTGCGGCCGGCGTCGCGGCCGTAATCGGAATCCAGCAGCTCGGCAAGACCCCGCCAAAAACCTCGACGCGGCCGCTGGTCGAGAACGGCAGCTGGAAGCCGGTCAAGGCGCTCGCGGAGCTGCCCGAGAACACCCCGATCGCCTTCCGTTCCGGGGCGATCGAGGGGTTTCTGATTCGCACCGGCACACAGGTCACGGCCCTGTCGGCGGTCTGCACCCACATGGGGTGCATCCTCAACTACAGCAAGTTCCGGGATCGGTTCGAGTGCCCCTGCCACGGAGCGACCTTCGAGAAAGATGGCCACCCGACCAACTATTCGAGCCCGCTCTCGCCATTGCCCTCACTGCAGGTCAGGGTCGAGCACGGCCAGGTCCTGGTCTACACGGCGTAAGGCTCCGCGGCTTCCGCCCCTGGTGCCTCGGCGCCAAGATACCCCGTCTGACCGCCGCTAGAGGCCCGCGCCTATTGACGGACGATGGCCGGCGCGCGCCCGCGTAAGACGAACTTCTGGATTTTTCCAGTTGCCGTTTTCGGTAGCTCCTCCACGAAGTTGAACCATTGCGGCACTTTGAAGTGGGCCAGCCTCGCGCGGGCGAATTCTCGAAGCTCCTCCGCGGTCGCGGTCTGACCGGCTTTCAGCACGACATAGGCGCACGGCGCCTCGCCCCAGCGCTCGTGCGGGAGGCCGACCACCGCCACCTCCTGGACGGCCGGATGGCGCAGCAGGCATCCTTCGACCTCGACCGATGAAATGTTTTCACCGCCGCTGATGATCACGTCCTTCAGGCGGTCGCGGATCTCGGCGTAGCCGTCGGGGTGGACGACGGCGGCATCCCCGGAGTGGAACCAGCCGTCGCGGATCGCTTTGTCGGTTGCCTCCGGGTCCCGGTAGTAACCCTTGAGCACCGCGTTGCCGCGGACCACGATCTCGCCGATCGTGGTGCCGTCGTGCGGCACTTCTTGACCGGTTTCCGTGTCCACGACGCGCAGGTCGCCGGAAGTGATCAGCTCAACGCCCTGTCGTGCCTTGATCGTGGCCCGCTCAGCCGCCGATAACGTGGCATGCTCCGGCAACGGATCGCAGACCGAGATGAATGGTGAGGTCTCGGTCAGGCCGTAGACCTGGGTGACCTCCCACCCCAACTCACCATCGAGCCGCTCGATGGTGGCGGCGGCCGGCGCGGCGCCCGCGGTCACGACGTGCACACCGCGTGGAACATCGCCGCGGAGATTGGCCGGGGCGTTGGCGAGGCCGATCAGGACCGTCGGAGCTGCGCAGAGCCAGGTCACGCGCTCCTCACGGATCAGCCGGAAGATGGTTGCTGGGTCGGGCTTCGGCAGACAGATATGGGTGCCGGCGACGGCCGTAACCGTCCACACAAACGTCCATCCGTTCGCGTGGAACATGGGCAAGGTCCAGAGATAGCGGTCGCCGATCCCCAAGCGCAGGTGAAGCAGCGTTCCCACGGTGTTGAGGTAGGCGTTGCGATGGGTGATCATGACCCCCTTCGGCCGCGCCGTCGTGCCGCTCGTGTAGTTGATGGTGAGGAGGTCGCCCTCGTCAATGTCCGGCCGGCTGACGTCGGGCGATTCGGCGGTGAGCCTCGTCTCGTAGTCAAACCACCCCTGTCGTGAGCCGTTCAACGCGACGAAATGCTTGACGTCCTCCAGGCGGTCGCGAATGCTGTCCACGCTGTCGAGGTAATCCTCGGTGGCGCAGACGACCGTTGCCCCGGAGTGGTCGATGATGTAGGCGAAGTCGTCCGCCGTCAGGCGGTAGTTGACCGGCACCAGCACGGCGCCAATCTGCGGCACGGCGTAAAAGGACTCGAGCTGCTGGTGGACGTTCGGCGCGATATATGCGACCCGGTCACCCTGGCGAACGCCCATCCCCTGGAGCGCCGCGGACCAGCGGTCGCAGCGGTCGAAGAACTGCTCGTAGCTGAGCCGGAGGTCGCCGTCGACCACCGCCTCGCGCTGCGGGTGCAGCCGGCGAGTGCGCCGCATGAACTCGAGTGGCGTGAGCGGCGTCTCCATCGGGCTTCCTCCTCGCGCTTCCCAGCCTTTTGCTGCCGAGTTTAGCCCGGGGTCGAGTCCAAGAGCAAGACGGAGTCGGGGAGCTGGCGGCGAACTCCGGGCGGAGGGGCCAGTCAATGGGCGGGAGAAACCAAAAACGGCTGAGCTCCGTTACTTGTCGCGCAGGGGCTTTACCGGCTCTTCGCTAGACTCGAACAGCGGATATGGACCAGGTTTCCAGCACACCAGTACTCGACCGGATCGCGGGCCCGGCCGATCTTCGCTCCCTGAGCGATTCGGACTTGCGCGCCCTGGCCGACGAGATCCGTCAGTTCCTGGTGGCGACGGTTTCCAAGACGGGTGGCCACCTGGGGCCCAACCTCGGCGTGGTGGAGCTGACGCTGGCGCTCCATCGCGTGTTCGAGAGCCCTAAGGACCGGATCCTCTGGGACACCGGCCATCAAGCGTACGTCCACAAGCTGCTGACCCGGCCCCGCGAGGGGTTTGTCAGGCTGCGCAAGCTGGGCGGCATGAGCGGCTATCCGAACCGAACGGAGAGCGAGCACGACTTCATCGAGAACAGCCATGCGTCCACCGGGCTCAGCTACGCCTCCGGGATGGCCGAGGCGCTGCGGCGGCAAGGCTATCCAGGCCACGTGGTCGTTGTCGTTGGCGACGGCGCCTTGACGGGCGGCATGGCCTATGAAGCGCTGAACAACATCGGCCATCGGAAGACCCCCGTGATCATCGTTGTCAACGACAACGGCCGATCCTACGCGCCGACCGTCGGCGGCCTGGCGCAACACCTTGCGCAGCAGCTCACCGTCCTCAACCCGACGTACCATCGGACGAAGAATCGGGTCGACCGAATCCTGCGTAGCGTGCCCGCCGGCGACAAGGCGATCGAGGCCGGTCGCCGGATCAAGGAAGGCCTGAAGGAGCTGGTCTCGCCGCGCACCTTCTTCGAATACCTCGGCATCAAGTATTCGGGCCCCATCGACGGACACAACATCGGAGACATCGAACGCACACTCCGCCAGGTCAGCCGGCTCGGTACCCCTTCGGTGGTGCATGTCATCACGACCAAGGGCCGCGGCTACGGACCGGCCGAAGAAGACGAGATCGACCATCTGCACGGCGTCAGCGCGTTCGATGTGCTGACGGCCAAACCATTGAGCCGCAAAGTCACCTACACCGACGTTTTCGGCGAAGCGCTGCTTAAGGAGGCCGAGCGAGAGCCACGCCTGGTTGCGATCACCGCCGCGATGGGCAGCAGCGCGGGGCTGGGTCCCTTCGCCGAGCGCTTCCCTGACCGGTTCTACGACGTCGGCATCGCGGAGCAGCACGCCGTCACGTTCGCGGCGGGCCTCGCGATGGCCGGCCTGCGCCCGGTCGTCGTCATCTATTCGACCTTCCTGCAGCGCGCACTCGACCAGGTGATGATGGATGTCTGCCTGCACAAGCTGCCGGTGACGTTCGTGCTGGACCGGGCGGGGATCACCGGCGATGACGGTCCCTCGCACCACGGCATCTTCGACCTGACGTTCCTTCGCGCGATGCCCGGCCTTACCCTGGCCGCCGCGAGCGATCCGCAGGAGCTGCGCGACCTGCTGCATACGGCCATCACGCGCGAGAGCGCCGGCCCGTTCGCGATCCGCTTCCCCAAGGGTGCGGCCGGTGAGAGCGAAGCCCAACCCGCGCAAATCCTCCCTGTCGGCGAGTGGGAGGTGCTGCGGCAGGGTAGCGCCGCCCTGCTGCTGGCAACCGGCAAACTGGTTGCGGTTGCGATGGAGGCCGCTACTATGCTCGACAAAGAAGGGCTGCCGGTTACCGTCGTCAACAGTCGCTACATCAAGCCGCTCGATCCTCGGCTGGAGAGTTGGGCGCGGCGACATCCGGCGGTGCTGACCCTGGAAGACAATGTCGCCACTGGTGGCTTCGGGTCAGCCGTGTCCGAAGCGCTGGCGCCGCTCGGGATCCCGGTGACGATCATGGCCGTACCGGACACCTTCATCGAGCAGGGCGGGCAGGCAGAGCTGCTCAAACAGCTCGGCCTGGACGCGCCGGGCGTTGCCGCGCGAGTGCGCCAGGTCGTGGGGGAGACCGAGTCGATGCCGCAGTCGGCGACGCAACCCGGCAGCTAGATACCCTCACAGTTCTCGCGCCCGGGCGCGACCGCAGGTGCTTCGAATCAGCTAAACGGGCTCGATAGGAATCCGGGCGCCTTTGAACGAACCCGAGCCAGCGACTCCCGGGATTGGATCACCACCGGGAAGGTAGACCTGGAAGCTGAACCGGCCGCGGATCGTGTCCCCATCGTGAGTTCCCTGCGCGCGCACCTTGACCTTCGTGCCCGACGGGAAACTCGCGTTGAAAATGAATATATGGAAGGTGAACCGGAACCCATTCTCAGCGCTCTTGACCCAGTTTCCTAATCCAGTGGCCTGCTGATCGGTGTCGTCGGCGAGAAACGCTCCACCCGGCGTGAAGGTGAAATTCCCATCGGTCGTTCTTCCGGCGAAGGGCCCTGTCTCGTGAGTGTGTGGCGCATGCCACGTTCCGAGTAGCCTGTCGTCGCTGTCTGCGTTGTCCGCGAGTACTGTCGCGGGAGCCAGCGCTGCCAGGGCTCCGACGCCGACCGCTCCAGCGCCTTTGAGGACCTGCCGACGACCAATCCGTACATCTACTGCCATGGTCTTTCCCTCCCTGGCCACGCTGTGTGGTGTGGTAAACGCGGGTCCAGCGTAGTGATCCAGTCGCCTACTGTCAATTGACGGCAGGTAGACTGCAGGCGGATGGCGACGTCAGCCGACGCTCTCGCCGCGGGTCGCGCCTACCAGAAGCAGCTCCTCGCGCTGCTGGGCGAGGATGACCCAGCTTCAGTTCAAGAACGCACTGAGGCTGCCGTGCGGTCGGTGCTCAAGGATGCGGGTTCCGACCTGCGCAAGCGGCCGGCGCCTGCCGAATGGTCGGTGCTCGAGCTGCTCGGCCACCTGATCGACGCGGAGACCGTCATGTCCGGGCGCTTCCGCTGGACGGTCAGCCAGGACGAACCGCCGCTGCTCGGTTACGACCAGGACCTATGGGTTACGCGCTTGCATCACAACGATGATCAGCCGGAGGAGCTGCTGGCGGTGTTCTCAGCCCTGCGCGCCGCGAACCTCCGACTCTGGCGCCGCTCGTCGCCCGATGACCGCCAACGGGTAGCGATGCACGCGGAGCGAGGACCCGAGAGCTACGAGCTCATGTTCCGCATGCTTGCCGGGCACGACCGCTTCCACCTGAACCAGATGCGCGACACGCTTCGCCAGTTGCGCGCCGCGCCTTAAACCAGCCGGGACTCCGAGTCGGCGTCGACCTCGGCGCCGACGACGTGAAGGTGCTGCCCGAGCGCGGGCGCGACTCCACGCGGATGTCGCAACCGTGCCGGCGGGCCAGCTCGCGAGAGAGGTGGAGGCCAAGACCAGTACCGCCGACGTGGCTGGTATCACGGTGCTCGATCCGTATTCAGCTGGCCGACCACGCTCTCAGGCCGAGGGTTGCGAACGCTAACGTCAGGTAGCCGCCGCTGCGTTCGCGATGGCGAAGCCCCGCTCACTGACACAACTTCACGCACCACAAACGGTTGTTCCCAAGCCGACCGCTATCATCGGGCTGGCCCCCGCGGGGTGGGAGGAGGTTAGCCGGGTGGACGACGCCCTACGGATCGCGCTCGTCGCGCCAGCCTGGTACCCGTTGCCGCCGAGGGGCTACGGAGGCACGGAGCTGGTGGTGCATCTGCTCTACACCGAGCTCCGCCGTCTGGGTCACGAGGTCACGGTATTCGGCGCGGAGGGATCGGATCCGGGGGTCACGATGCTGGCCGACGCCGCCTGGAGCCACGACCTCGGCGGGCCGGCTGAAGCCGCTCGGCAGGCCACCTACCTGGCCCGGGTCTACGCCGCCATGGACGGCCGGCGCTTCGACGTCATTCACGATCACACCGGTTTCGAGGGTCTGCTGCTGGCCCTTCAGAGCGGGCTGGCGCCGGTGGTGGTCCACACCATGCACGGCGAGCTGTCCGAACCGATGAACACCTTCTACAAGGAGGTGGCCGAGCGGGCTCGCCTGTGTGCCATCAGCCTGAGCCAGGCGACGAGTGCCCCGGACCTGAAGCTTGCCGGCATTGTCCACAATGCCGTTGAGCTCCCGGCGGCGCCGCCCAGTGTCACGCACGAGCGCTACCTGATCGAGGTGGCCCGGATCACACCCGACAAAGGTCAGCACCTCGCCATCAAGGTGGCGCAGCGGGCCGGCCGCAAGCTGATCCTGGCCGGCAAGGTGGAGCGCTCCGGGGAGGGGCTACGGTACTTCGAAGAGCAGGTCGAGCCCTTCCTCAGCCCGACGGTCGAGTACTACCCGAATGTCGCCGGCGCGCAGAAGGCGCGGCTTATCACGCGAGCCGCCGCCGGGATCTTCCCCCTGCAATGGGCCGAGCCCTTTGGGCTGGCGATGGTCGAGTGCATGGTGGCCGGCACACCGATTCTCGCTCTGCGCAGCGGCTCCACGCCTGAGCTGATCGAGGAGGGCGTCACCGGTTTCCTGGCCGAGGACGAGAACGACCTGGTGGAGGGTGCCAACCGCCTCGAGGAGATCGACCGGGTTCGCTGCGCCACGGTCGCGCGCGAGCGGTTCAGCCCGCGTCACATGGCGGAACAGTACGTGGCCGTCTACCGGCGGGGGTCGGTCGAGGCCGAGGCCGAGGCTTTCACGTCCCCCAACGGCCCGGAGGCCGCGGCGCTCAGCCTCCGGCGAGTTGTGCCGACGCCTTAGCGACCCGGTCGATGATCGCCTTCCCCTCGCCGGTGGTCTCGTCCAGCCAGCGCGGCTGCGCGTAATTGTCGATCACCAGCGGTCGGTAGTCGACCCGCACCAGCCGCGTGCCGTAGAAGGTGTAACGGCCGACCATCCCTTCGCGCGTTTCCTGCGACCACATCTGATCGAAGATGAAGTTGCCGTGCGCGTAGGTGATCAGGTGGTCTTTGTAGATCTCGACCGGTTGGACCCAATGCGGGTGATTGCCGATGACGAGGTCGGCGCCGTCGTCGATGGCCAGGTGGCCGATCTCCCGCGGGTTGTCGGGCGCGATCCCGGCGCCCGCGACCGGGAGCAGTTCGTACTCCTTGCCCCAGTGGAAGCTGACCACGACGACGTCCGCCTTGGGACGGACCAGGTCGATCTCTCGCTTCAACTCCGCCCGGTCGATATGGGTGCCGACCCCGTTGAACCCGAGGAACGCGAACTTGATGCCGCGGATGTCTCGAATCTCGTAAAGGCCGAGCCCCGACATACCGATCCCGTGCTTCGAGAGCAGGATCTGCGTCTCGTTGGTGCCGGCCGGTCCGAAATTTGTCAGGTGGTTGTTGGCCAGATTGGCGACGTTGACACCGGCATAGTCGAGGCCGGCGATCGCCCGCGCGTCGCCGCAGAACTTGAAGCCGCCGTGGATGATCGGGCAGTTCTTGATCAGCGGCGACTCGAGGTTGATGTAGAGCAAGTCGCCGGTCTTGAGGTAGTCGGCAGTCTCCCGCCAGGGGTACAGCCAGTCCTTGTGTATGACCGTCTGGTAATTCACCTCGCGAGCCGGAATCACGTCGCCGGTGGCGATGATCACCCGAAGCTCCGACGGGTCGTATAGGCTCAAGTCCGGCTTGTTGTCGCCAAAGATGCTGGCCAGGCTGAGCGCTGGTGGTGTGGGAGTTGGTGTCGGCGTAGGAGCCGGCGTCGGGGTGGCGGCGTGCGCCGCGATCGGTGAGCTTCCGGTCGGGCCGCTGGTGGGCGCGGAGCAGGCTGCCACCACGGGCAGCAGGAGCAGCGGGACCAGGGCACGACGCTTCAAGCGCCGGTAGCATACACCGCCCGTCCGCAACCCACCAGCCAGCCCGGTTGTCCACTTTCCCTCACCCTCTGGGGGAGGGCAGGGTGGGGGGCGTCAGTTGTCGCTGCCGGACTTCACGGACGGCCGTTCGACTGCGACCGACCGGCCTGGTTCGAGTTGGTCGAGCTGGGGACATTGGCATGTGAGAGCTCACGGTTCACGTCCGCCTCGGCCGCGGCCACCACGTTGTCCAACGCCGCGATCGCACTCGACACGTCGGGCCGGCTGGTCGCCAGGGCGGTCCTCTCAATCTGCGTCAAGGCCTCTTCCTGGTCCGAGATGAACTGGTTGACGGCTGCATGCGCGCTGCCTTTCAGCGTCGAGGCTTGCTGGCGCAGGTGCTCGAGGGCCACGTGGTTCCGCTGGTAGGCGGCGCGGATCGCGCCGCTCGGATCGACCGCGCCGGTGGCCGTTTCGCCGACGTGGGCGGCGGCCGTTTGCAGCGCGACGGGGAGCGTGACCGGCGCCAGCGGACGCTGCGGCGCCTGCGCCGCGTGGGCGACGATCCCACTCGTCAGGGCAAGGGCAATGACGATGCTCAGCAGCCGGTTCGTCATCGTGATGACCATCTCAACTTCCTCGGCCTCAGGCTACCGCCGCCACGCGCTGGCGGCATTAAGCCGCGCGTTACGTCACGGGCTGCCGTCAGGTCGTCGCGCGCCATCAAGCCTTGCGCACAGGCGCTTCACACGCTCCTACGCTGCGATGAGTAGATCTCTACGGCGCGCTGCGCATGAGGGTCAGCCGACGCGTGGATCCCAAGCGTCGGTGCTCAAAACGATCGTCACCGGCCCGTCGTTGACCAGCTCGACCGTCATATGGGCGCCGAAGGAGCCGCTCTCCACCGGCAGCCCACTCTCGCGTAAGCGAGCGGTGAAGCGCTCGAGCAGCGGCCGGCCCCGGTCCGGCCGCGCCGCCTGCACGAAGCTCGGCCGGTTCTGCCCGCGGGCGTCGGCGAAGAGCGTGAACTGCGAGATGACGAGGAAGGCCGCCTTCACCTGTATCGCGCTGAGGTTGAACTTGCCGGCCTCGTCGCTGAAGACACGCAGTTTCAGGATCTTGTCGGCGAGAACGTCGGCGTCGCGGTCCTGGTCGGCAGCCGCCACGCCGACCAGCAGGCAGTATCCAGGGCCGATCGACGCTTCCCCGCCGTCCCATCGGACCGAGGCGGCGGTGACGCGTTGCACCACCGTGCGCATCAGGGCGGTGGGTTCCAGCCGCTGAGGTGCGAGTCGGTGCGCTGGGTCAACCAGCTCTCGACGTCCTGAAAGACTCTCTCCTGGTCGACCTCGTTGAAGATCTCGTGGTACATGCCAGGGTAGAGGCAGAAGGCTCGCTCAGGTGCCGTGGCGCCGGCGAAAAAACGCTGGCTGCCGATCGGGTCGACGACCTGGTCGTCCCGCCCATGCAGCAGGAGGAACGGCACGCGCAGGTCCGGCGCCTGCGCGATGAACTCCTCGCCACGCGCGACGCTCTCGCCATACAGTCTGCCCGTGATGCGGTTGTGCACGAGTGGGTCGCTGCGATACGCTCGGGCGTTCGCTGGGTCGTGGCTGAGCACGTCCGGATTGACCTCATTGGAAACACTCAACCGCGGCGCGATTTTCGGAAGGACCCTGGTTAGGGGCCGCTTCCAGCCCGGGACCTTGAGTTTGAGCTGGAGCATTGGTGCCGAGAACACCGCTTTGTCGATGTGTTCCGGCCGGTCCAGCGCATACGCGATTGCAAGAAGACCGCCGAAGGAGTGACCGATCAGAACCACGGGTCCGCCACTTTCGTCGCGAGCGCGTATGACCACGGCATCGATATCGTCGAGCAGCGCCTTGAGGCTGGGTGCGTGTCCCCGCTGACCACCACTCAGCCCGTGGCCGCGATGGTCCATCGCATAGACCGTCGCTCCTAACGGCGTAAACCACTCCGCAAGATGCCGGTAGCGCCCGCCGTGCTCGCCCAACCCATGCAGCACGACGAAGGTCCATCGGTGGGGCACATCCTCGGCCTGCCAGCGGCGGACGTACAGGTCAAGCCCATCCGCGGTCTTGAGCGTGGTGGTCGACTCGTTCACGGGTTGAGCCGGCGAAAGCCTCGATAGATGCGCATCGCCTCGGCCTCCGCCTCGAGGAAGGACGGGGCGAAGTCGCGGATGCCTCTCAGGCTGAAGCCCCACATTCCCGGCTTGTCGCGCCGGAAGTACGGGTTGGGGCGGTAGGTCGGCGGATAGAAGGTGATCGGCTCGCCCTCCATCTTCTTGATCACCGGGCGGGCCGCCAGCACATCTTCGATCGGCATCCCCGATGGCAGGCGACCCTGGCGGATGTCGAGGTGGCGCAGCTTGGCGATCGGGTTTTCTTGGTCCTCCAGGAGCGCCCGTCCGTGAAATCGTTGCGAGACGTCGTTCATGAAATACAGCGTGGCGATGGCGTCGGTCTCATCGCCGAGCAGCCGCAGGAAGCCGGCGGCGGAGAGGCTCGGGCCTTCCTCGTTGCGAGCGTGCCGGAAGTACTCCATGGCGAACAGGTCGGTGGTGTTCTCGGTCGCGAGCCAGAAGGCATCGCCCCGCCAGGCGCGGCTGCGGGAGAAAGCGCGCGCGTCTTTCTCCAGCTCGGCGAGCCGGGCAGGGTCGACATCGTAAAGCCGGTAGAAAAGCACGCGGCGCATGGTGATTTGAGAGCAGTTCGTTAAGGCCGCGCGGGGGCGGCGGCGGGTTTCATTCTAAGAAGTCGCACGCTGTGCGGCGGGAGGGTCAGCCGGAGTGTGTCGGTCCTGACGCCCAGCGCGCGGCCACCGCGCCGCGCCGACCAGAGATCGACGATGGCGAACGATCCGCCGCCGTCGGTGGCCTCGCTGAAGGCGAGCCGGTAGGGCCGCGCTGAATCGCTCCAGTTGTAGACGGCGACAATCGTGCTGCCGTCGGCCTCTGGGCGTACCCATAGCGGCGGCAGCTCCTGGGGGGACGCGAACCAGTGGTCCTGTGCCTCGCGCTCGGGCGCGCTGAAGAGATGCACCGGCTCGGCCGCGGGTCCGCCGACAAGTCCAATGACGTTTGCGTTGCGCAGCAGCGCCAGCCGCTCCGCCGGCAGGGTTTCCAGGTCGTCGCTCAGCATGAAGACGCCACCCGAAAGCGCCGCCACCGTGATCATCACCCGCGCTTCGTCCGGGGTGAGCTGCGGCGCCGCCGCCATCGCGACGTCGGCGTCGACGGCGAACAGGGAGCGATCGAAGAACAGCCGCGCGGCCTGATTGCGTGCCATGGAGAGGATCAACGGAAATCCCACCTGTGGGGGGCCGGCCTTGCCATCTTCCATTTGCGGCGCGGCGACGTCGCCGCCCGTGCGCGAGCCGTGTACCAGGCCGACGATTGGCATCAGCGGTGCGCCGCAGGCGAGCACGAAGGCCTTCTCGGGCTTGCCCGGCGGATTGACCGCGTCGAAGATGCGCTTTAGTCCTGACCGAAGCGCCTGGGTCCCGGTGACGTCAGGGTCGTGCCGGCCGGCTTCGTAAGCAGCGCCGTAAAGAAAGTCGAGTTTGAAGTAGGTGAAGCCGTCCTTGCGCAGGCTCCGAAAGAGATCGTCGATGAAGCGTTGCACATCGGGATTCGTCGTGTCGAGGATGTGATAGGCGCGGCTGAGCCGTGGATCGACCAGGGGGGTTCCATCGCCCGCTTTTAGTAGCCAGTCGGGATGGGCCTGCGCCAGCTTAGAGTCGGCCGCCACGTGAAAGGGGGCCAGCCAGAGGCCGGCCTCCAACCGGTGCCGGTGCACCCGGGTGGCGAGGGCGTGTAAGCCCGCGGCAAAAAACTCGTTCGCGACCCAGTCGCCCCAACGTTGCCAGCGCGGCATCCAGCCATCATCGAGTTGGATCACCGGCCGGTAACCGTTGGCCGAAATTTTGGCCAGCTCCGGCATCCGCTTGGCCAGGAACGCCGCGTGCCGCTCGACATCGCCTTCTGTCACTGCCAGCCCGAGGTGATACCAGCTGCACCACCCGCGCGGAACCGTAGGGAAGCTTCGCGCGCCGGCGGCGTGGCCGGCGGCGGTCAGCGCCCTGCGCAGCGTCGCGGTGCCATCCTCGCCGTAGAGAAGAAGGATGGGATCGGAGACCAGGCCCGTCTGCGGCGGCACCTCCAGCCGAAGCTCTTGGGGGAGGCCGCTGCGCTGCTCCGGCTCCGAGCGCGGCGAGCCGTGCTGCTCGGCGACGAAGGCCGGGATGCCGGTGGGGAGCTCGTCGCCCGCGTGCTCGTCCCGGTGATAGTGCCAGCGAAACACCGTCGCGAAACGGCTGGCTCTCAGCACCTGGCTCACAAACATCGCCTGGCCGTCGCAGATCGCGGCCGTCCACCACGAAGCGGCGGTCGGCTTGCGGTCGCCCTCCGTGATGGCTTCATCGAGTGGGTGGATCCCGGCGTAGTCCCACGACTGGTAGCCGTTGATGAGCGCGCTGGCGCGCCAGGGCTCATCGCCGACGTGCAGCGCGGCGCCTCCACCCTCGATGACGATGGGGCGCCACGCATTGAACGTCAGCGGCGCCTCCCCGCTATTGTTGAGCTCGCACTCGATGACGACCCCGCCCTCGTGTGGGATCAGCCGGGCGGTCGCCAGCGCCGCGCCGGCCTGCCAGTGGAGAGCGAAGGCGTCGGGATGCGCCAGAGGGGTGGCGGTGCTCGGGAACCACTCACCGTTCAGCTTGACCGCGCAGGCGGCACGCCGAACCAATGTGCGGTCACCGGCCAGCACGGAGAAGGTGCCGGCCTGCTGGTCGGCGAGCGGCTTCAGGTCCAGATCGCCGTCAGTCTAACGTCACGTTCGGCGCTGGGAAGCCGCGGTCTTTCCAGCCAGTTCATTCAGCCGGTCCCTGAAGCGTTGGCCTCGTGCCGGGCGAGTGCCGCGATCACCGCATCATCGAGCGCCTGCAGGGCACGCCGCACCTCGTTCGCCGGGATGGCCAACGACCTTTCGAGGTTCACCCGCATCACTTCCCAGGCCCGGTTCGTGCGCCGTTGCGCGGTCATCCCCGCTATGGTCAGCGATAGTTGCTGGGCGCGGCCGTCTCGAGGATGCGGCTCCCGGCGCAGGTGGCGGCGTTCGTCCATGGCAGAGAGGTAATCGAGCACCGTCGTCAGCGGCATCCCCATGCGGCGCGCCATCTCGGTGGCGGTGAGCGGTGCCTGCTCGAAGAGCAGGCTGTAGACGGCATATTCGTCGGCCCGCAGACCAGCATCGGCGAGGGCGGCGGCCATCAGGCGGCGCACCCGCTGGTTGAGGACGAACAGGTCGAACAGGAGCGAGATCTCGCGGCCGGGCTGCTTCACCAGCTTTCAGCATAAACCACGGGTCCGTGGTAAATACCACGAACTCGTGGTATCGTGATGCTCCACCCATGCTACGGCGAGAGGCCGCGATAACGACGCTGCTGCTGCTTCTCCTCGGCGGCTGCGCGCCGACGGCTCCCGCCCAGGTCAGCCCGTCCGCACAACCCTCGATTCAAATTGCGAACTTCGAGCGCTACGTCGGCGCCTACCGCACCGCGCCGAGTGTGACATACGTCGTCAATGGTCATGGCCACCTGCTCAACCTGCAGGACAGCACCTTTCGCCAGCTCTATCCCACGTCGGTAGCCGACCGGTTTACGGTTGGCCGCGCCTTTGCCATCCCGTCGCCCAAAGAGGCCGACGTGATCTTCCGCATGGCCGGTGCGCGTGCCGACCAGCTCACGATCAAGCCGGTCACGGGGACGCCGATCGTTGCCGGACGCCTCCTCTTCAAAGAGACCGAGGTCCAGGTGCCCGCGACGGACGCCGTCCTGGCCGCGACGATCACCGAACCACTGACATCCGGGACGCACCCAGGCATCGTGATCGTGCACGGATCTGGTCCGGGCCCGCGGATCGATTACGGCGTCTGGGTCGGCCTCTACGCCAGCTTGGGCTTGACGGTGCTGGCCTACGACAAGCGTGGCAACGGCGCATCCACCGGGACCTACCCCGGCGAGTTTCCGAGTGACGGCAATCTTGCGATCTACGCCGCCGACGCGGCAACCGTTTTGCGTTTTCTTGCCTCGTGGCCGGGCGTTGACCCCAAGCGGATTGGATTTCACGGCGGAAGCCAGGGCGGTTGGGTCGTCCCGCTCGCCATCGGGCGCGACCAGGCGCCCGCAACCTTCGGCATTCTCGTATCGGGACCGGCCGTGACCGTCGACCAGCAGGGAGTCTGGGCCGCCTTCAGTGCCAGCTCAATGATCCTGCCCTCCGCCTCACCGGAAGCGATGGACGCCGAGGTTCGTGCGACAACGAGCTCCGGCTACATGCCGGCCACGGTGCTGGCGACCATCCGGCAGCCGATGCTCTGGGCCAACGGCGCGGCCGATCGCCAGGTGCCGACCACCGTCAATGCCGAAATCCTTCGGAGCCTGCACCATTCGAACTGGGATATCGAGATTCTGCCGGGCGTCGACCACGGCCTGTTCGAGAATTCGAGCGGCCTGGAGCCGGACGACCAGAAAGCGACCAGGCTGGCGAGCGGCCTTCGCGATCTGATCGCGGCCTGGCTCGCACGGACTGTAGGCGTATCGCCCTAGGTCGCGGTCAGTCGAGCGTCAAATTCGGGGCCCGCTGGCGGCGGACACGGCCAAACGGCTTCCGACCCTCGAGCGCCTGGATAAAGAGGTAGATGTGGCGGGCTGCCTGCGTGTCGAGGCCACCCAACCAGATCGGATGCATCTTGAGCTTGGCCGCCAGTAGATCGCGGACCTCGCGGGCCTCCTCATTGCGACGCTCAGTGAGGTCCTGCACCGTCTTTTCCCCTTTGCGTGGCCGTGCCCAGCCACACGCGCCCAGCCGCCACTAAGGTGACGGTAAGCGCAAATTCAGCCGCTAATTATTGGGTGTGGCACGGCAAAAATCAATGAGGAGCCCAGATCAGTGTCCGCGCGACTTTACGATCAGCTCATCCATCCAGGGCGGCACCATCACGTGCACCGGCACACGATTTGGTCCCGCCACCAGCAGAAAGTCGCCCCGTTCTGCCGTCTCCAGGTAGTTGACCTGCCGCTCGGTCAGATTGAACGCCTTCTGCAACTTGATGGCTTCGGAATGCTTCTGCGAACCGAGAAGAAGGATGCTGGGATTGGTTGCGAGAACGGCCCCATCTTTGGTTTCGAAAAAGTCGCCGGGGTTCTGGCTCACCAGGATCAAGCTCCCGCCGTACTTTCGAATGCGGCGAGCCAGTCGGATAAGGAAGCGCCGGATTGGCTCGTGTTCCAAGAGAAGGCCTACCTCATCGATCAGGAGATGGCGCGGCCGACGATCTCGACGCAGCGCCGTCCAGAGCCAGTTGGCGAGCAGGAGGCATGCAGGAGGAACAAGCTCTTCGCTCAGGTCGCGAAGGTTGAACCCGACGATGTCGGCCCCCAGGTCAACGTTCGTCGCTGCGCTGAACAACCGTCCCAGATCGCCGGTGACCCAGCGACGAAGGATGGTGCTCACTCGTGAGCCAGGCTGAGCGCTATCGAGTTGGCGCCAGATATCTCCCAGCACCGGGGTGTTTTCAGCGTTCGCGATGACCGAGCGCGTGATCGCCTCGACATGCGCCCGCTCGACCTCATCGAGCTTGCCGCACATCAAGCCGATCAAGTCGAGCACGTCGCTGAGCTGATCAGTTGGTTCGTCCGATTCAACTGTGAAGAGGAGGGGATCAAGCGCATTGATCGCATGGCCAGATCCAGCGGCCAGGTGAAGGTACGTCCCGCCCAACGAGCGGATCATGCCGCCATACTCTGCTTCGGGATCCACAACGATCGCTCCGATCCCGCGAGTGTGTCCGCTGAGTACGACTGATGCTGCGGCGTAACTCTTGCCCGCACCGGAGTGCGCCAGCACCGCGATGTTCGCGTTGCTGAAGCGCTCGGCGTCAAATGGGTCGAAAACGCAGAGGCCTCCCGTTTCCTTGTTGTAGCCCCAGTAATGGCCCTCAGCATCCGCGAGGTCCTCCTGGAGCCAGGGCATCATGGTGGTGAGCGCGCTGGTGTGCAAAATGTGCTCCCGACCGAGCAGGTCGGTGCCAAGCGGCCATGAGGACAGCAGGGCCTCCCGCATTTCGAAATATGGCTGAACCGTCCGCAGCATCATGCGGCGACAACTGGCCCGTAACGCTTCAGCTTGGCTGCGTAGTTCGACCGGATTCTCGGCGCCAATCGTTAGGTAGAAACTGACCGCGAACGCCTTTTCCTCATTTCGTGCGAGCGCCTGGTGAACCGCCAATGCATCGGGAAGCGTCCCCATCGCCGTCCGGTCCACCGCTCCCGACTCGAGGCTCGCGATGTCATTGGCGCGAAGGTCGCGAATGCGGTGGTGGAGGAGTGTGAGCATCCGGTCCGTTTCGAGCGGCAAGATGTGGATGCCCGCATGCAGCTCACCCTTGAAGCTAAGGAGTGGAAGCAGCCAGCCTGGTTCGACCTCCTCTCCGGGGTACCGGTTGACCACGAATGACGCGTAGTAGCGGCCGTCAATCTCCAGATTGTCGGCCCGATCGGCATACGCTTGCCGCCGCGCACCGGCATCGCCTTCGCGGGTGTGTCCTCGGCCGTACAGCTGAGCGAGCAGTGTGGCAAGGGCCGGGTCATCCAGGACGTGACCTTTGACTCCGATGCGACGGAGCGGCTCCAGCAACGCTTGAGCGCGATTTCGAAGCGGCGTTCCCAGATCTACCGCGACGAAGCGCGGCCGGTCGCTCGTGCGGTCGAAGCGAAAGAGCCAGGAGCGGAGCAACTGGCGTCCTGGCTCGACCGGACCCAGGACGACGAAAATCTCCCGTTGGTAGACGGGCGTGTCCTTCAGATGTGCGTTGATGAAGCTGCGGGTAAGGGCAGCCAGGTACGCTCGATGATCGGGGAAGGCCGCTGCATCTGGTTCGGCCGCGTCCTCGGCCGCGACTCGACGGATGCGGAGATAGAGCTGCAGCGGTCCACTCTGTGCATGCAGCAAGTCGCGAAAGGCCTGAATGGACCGCGACTGCTGCTCCGGGGCCAGGCCCTGGAAGTTCAACGAACTGGTGCCAACGATGACGCGAGGTGCACCGCCGCGAAGTTGAATGACTCCGTCCTGCAGAGCGGAGACCTCATCGCCAAAGGTCGGCCGCCGAAACAGCTTGACCACCGAAGTCTCAGTCGGTGCTGAGCGCCAGCACGAAAGACGAGGACGCGATCGCCGACGAATAGGCCGACTCCTCCGTCTCGGAAATGGCAAGGAGGACGCTGCCAGGCTTGCTGTTGCCCGAATTAAGGCCATGATCCGCCTGATCAACCTGAGTGCCCTGGTCGGTGCGCAGCCCGATGACCAGGACATTCTTACCGATCATCACCGGCGCCGGTGCCGATTCATCGGCAAGGTTAGCGGCCTTCGAGGGATTGGGGATGGCCATTACGTCCACCCGGTCGCCAGGCTTGAGAACGCCCCCCACCGCCGCGGCCGGCGCGATGGGCAGCCCGATGATCCGATAGCCTGCCGGGACATCCAGACCCGCGCCAAGGAGGCTGGCGTTCCTGGTCGGGGCCACCTGCCGAGCATCGAGGAATTGTCCCTCCAGAATGGGGGATGAGACAACCTGGCCAATCGCCTGGTCGGATCCTTTCAGGACCCCCGCGGGGACCGATGCCGGGTTGACTCGCCGGACGGCGATGTCCGAATCCTGGATGCGGGTTCCGACACTCAGGTCACGGGTTGCGACCAGAGCGGTGCCCTGCTGCGTGTGCGAGTAATAGAGGAGACCAGCGATGGTCGACAAAAGAATGAACACCCCGAAATAGATCGTGCGTCGCATGTGCCCCTCCTACCCGCTCTGTGCGGCAAAATCGACAGATACCGAGAAGCTTGACGCGATGACATATGCCGCGAGATGACCGTCGGGAAAGCGCGTCTCCACGTAGAGCGTGACCGGGACGGTATAGTCCTGTCGCTGACCGCCGACGATACGGTCCGGACTGTTCCATTGCAGCCGCATCACATCAGCGGCACCATGCGTCCGATATGGGAGTGTCCCGCTGCCGGGCGGGGCGTCCGATGGCGCGCCGTCGAATCGCCAGCCGGTCAATCGTGACTGTCCGAACCCCCGTGGGACGCCGTCCACCACCAGCAAGCCTTCCCGATTGATCAAGAGACGAACTGACAGGGTAGTCAGAGCGCCCCGAAGCACCTCGATATGTCGAAATGCCGTCCCGGTGGCGCCGCCGACCGGCGGTCCGAGGTAGGGCACGACCCCAACCACGGCCTGAGGCGGCAAGTAGCGTCGCGATGGCCTGGGCCCGGCGGTCGCCAATGCATGATTGCCGACTTCAACCGAAAAAGGGCGGCGGAGGAGATGAACCGTGCCGTAGCGGTCATACACAGCCGCCTGGGCGTGCCCGGAGATGAAGGCCACAGCGCGGGCATCGTAGCGACCGGGCGATTGATAGGTGTGACTGAGCTGGATCGCGCTTCCAATCGGCCCATTTAACGTTTGGCTCTGGCCATCCCCAAAATCCACCGTCCACGTGGTCACCGACCAATCCTCGATCGCCATGCTCAGGTAGAGGTTCAGATCCTGGGTCAGGGCGCCGCTGAGAACGGCCGATACGACGCTGGCCAACCCGGCCGTCGCAACGGCGGGCGAGACCGCAACCTGCAGATCGAGGTCGAGCCGCGCGCTCGCATCCGCCTGCGGCGGCTGGTCGACGGGACTCCTCGAGGGGCCGGCGCAAATGATGGTTGTCGTGCCGAAGTTGGGCTGTGGCGCCGTGGGTGGAAGGGCATTGATTTGGACGTTGGTTGCCCGGTCAAAGACATAGACCGCCCAGATCCACGGACACGAGGCGGTGGCAACCGGTTGGGGGACCCATTCGGAGAAGAAGGGTGACTGGTGACTGGTCCCGGTGGGCGCGGGATAGGTGCTGGTGGAATCGCTGACTTGCGCGTAAACGAAAGCGTGACCGGCGTACCCAGACACGGAGGTGATCGATACCGTGGCGGACGGGCCGTTCAGTCCGTGGCCGTCGGTCGTGGCGGTCGCGAGCAGCAACAGGCTGAGTCCGATGGGAACAACGGTTTTCAGCGCCGCGGAGGACGGCATCACGTTCGGATCTCTGCATCTGCGGCGACAAGGAGGTCGACCTCATTGAAGCCGACCCAGCCGAGGAGCATGAATCGGTACGGCACCCTGATACGGGCGCAGATCGCTGGACGGTCAAGGTGTCCACCGGTGTAGGGATCGATCGCAGGCGATCGGTTCAAGATGCTGATATCCGCCGCGGCTGCAATGGCCAGCGGGGCGGCGACATCCGGCATGCCGGCAAGGTTTCGGAAGAGATACTCGCGCGCGGTGGCCGTGGCGGACGCCGGGTCGAGTTCAAGCCGGCCGGTGCGGCTGTAATACGGCGCGTCCACCAGGGTGGCGGCGGTGACCGTTGCCAGGTCGACGGCGTATCGCAGCCGTAGCTTTTGCATTTGAAGACCGGCCATGTCGACGGCCAGGGCCATGATCAGGATCAACGTGGGCATCAGCAAGACGGCATATAAAGCGCTCTGGCCGCGCGAGCGAATCAATGGTTGACCTCGCCCCGGCCGACATAGCTCGACGCAAGGGTCAGGTCGCGACTGAACAGGAACGGGATGGCGAGGTGGCGCCGACTGATCACTCGTACGGTGATCGGCTGTCCCCAGTGAACGTATGCCGGCGAGACAGTTACTTGCACGTGCGAGGGATCGAGGCCGGCGGCGTGCAATTCCACAGCAACCCGGTCACGCACAATGGCGTCATCCTCGCCACGTTCGCCAGCGACTCGGGCCCCGATCGCGGCGGCCGACTGCTGGCCGATCCAGACATGGATCAAGCCGCCGAGCTCGACAATGCCGAACAGAACCGGCAGCAGCATGAACGCGACTACCAGTACCGCCTGGAGGGTTTCCTGTCCGCGCTGCTGCCGACGCCGCTGCGATCGTCTCATGAGGTCTGCGTCAGCCGTTGCACCATCTGGCCGATCTTGGCGACCAAACCATTGTTCCAGGCCATGATGCCGACGACGAGGGTGCCAAGGATGATGGCTGCCCCGATCACCCACTCGAGAGTTGACTGTCCGCGCTTCAAGGTGTTCACGTGCTCCCTCCAATGACCAGCCGGTTGCCGTTAGTCGATCGCTCGCTGCCTCATCCGAACGCCCGCTGCATGATGCCCCAGAAAAGCGGCACCATGATCAAGATCACGAACTCAGGCAGATAGATTCCGCCCAGCACGCCGAGCAATTTCGTGCTCACCGAGGCCGCCTGGGCAGTGGAGCGGTTCTGCTGGTTCATCCGCGCCATCAGTTCCTGATCGCGCAGGGTAGGCTCGAGGCCGCCGCCGATTCGTTTGCATTGAGCCAGCGCCCCGACGAAAGTCGCGACGTCGTCAATGCCGGTTCTGGGGCCAATCTCCACCAGCGCCTGCTCGATGCTGGATCCCAACCCGTAGCGACCGAGAGCGAGTCGGATTTCTTGCCGTAGGACGCTGTCCGGTTTTGTATTCGCGGAGAGCACGTGCAAGGCTCGCTCCAATGGCATCCCGGCCACCGTGAAAGCGCGGACCATGCTCACCAGTTGGGGCAGCTCTCGGTGGATCGCGTCCTGCCTTCGCCGCCGCCGCTGCGCGAGGTAGCGTGCCGGCGCGATATACCCTGCCCAGGCGAGGAGCGGGACAAGTACCAACGCACCAGATGCCAGCAGGGCGATAAGGCATGCGATCAACCCACCGACGAGTGCGCTCATCAACCGCACAACACGGAGCTCGACGCCATCGATCCGATCCGGGTCGACGCCGGCCTGGATCAGATAGAGCGGATCGACGCGTGTTGGGCGGAGGTGAAGGCGGCTGCCCCACAGCAGGGCTATGGGACGCAGCCACCGCTGGTACCAGCCCTCTTGCCCCCGTTGATGCTGCCGCCACTCGACTGGAGACAGGGTCGTCGCGCGGATCAGCGCGATACTAGACGAGTGCAGCGGGCGGGCGCGGCCGAACAGAGCCTGGAGCCCAGCGAAGCAGGCAAGCCCGGCGCAGAGAGCTCCCAGCATCAGGCTACGAACCGAGCGATCCGGAAGCTGAGGGCAAGGCCGATCACCTCGAGCGCCGCAGCCAACGGAAACAGGACGTAGCGGCCGACCGTCGTTTCATCCAGCACGCTCAGGAGCTGAGGGCTCATTAACCTGAGATAGAGATACATCCCGGGGACGATCACGGCCAGCAGCCAGATCTGCGCCCGCTGACCGGACGAGCGAGCCCGCACCTCGTTCGCTAGCTGGACATTGAACTGAACTGTTGATGAGAGCTCAAAAAACAATGTGCGGGCAGCCTGCGTGGGCAGCTGGTTCGCCGCGCATATCATCAGCGTCTCCCAGATCAGGCCAAGGTTGCGGGTCATGACCCGCGCACGAACCGCCTGCAGACTTTCATGGAGTGGGACATCGAGGAGAAAGCGCTGAATCACGTAGTCGAGGTCCTCTCTGATCCAGGGGTCAGTGCAGGTGAGGCGTGTCTGGCGCAGTGCATCTAGGTAGGTGCTGCCGGCGGTCAGCCCGCTGAGCACGGCTTGCAATAGCCGCGGCGCCTCTGATTCGCTTCGTCGGGACTGCGCATGGACCAGCCAGGCGAGGTAGAGGCGCGGCACGAGGAGACCGGCGCCGCCGGCGAAGACCGCCAGCACCGGTGACTGCAGCCAACCGACGGCAAACAAGCAAACCGGCGCGAGGAAAGCCATCGCGACGTATGTCTGCGGGTTGCCGGCGATGCGCGCCTCAGCCAACTGTTGACGGTGATGCGCCGTGAGTCGCTCGACCAGGCGGCGAGGGCTGCCACTCTTTGGCGAGCCGCGCCGAAAAGCGAGGCCGAGGCTCAAGATTGCCAGCGAAAGGCAACCGGCGGCTACGACATCCACCGCATCCCTTGCAGTCCGAGCTTGCGGACCAGCCGGGCACCCGGTCGATAGTCTTGCACAGCGGTGAAGTCCACGTCGATGCCGTGTCGCCCAGTGCTCAACTCGCTGGTAAACACAGGGCAGAGTTCGTATCGACCATTCCCGTCGACATCGCGCAGTTCGGCGATTTCCTGCACGCAGCGGCGCCCGTCGCGTAGCCGGCCGACGAAGACCACCAGATCGAAAACGCGCGCAATATAGCGTCGGATCTCCGGCGGGCTGAGCTGCGCGAAGTCTCGACTGATGAGGAGCTCGAGCCGGGCCAGGGCATCGGCGCAGCTGCTGGCATGAATGGTGGTAGCCGAGCCGTCATGGCCGGTATTCAACGCCTCGAGGACGTAATAGGCTTCCTTGCTGTGTCGGATCTCACCGATGATGAGTCGGTCGGGACGCATACGAAGCGCGTTCTGCACCAGATCAGCGACATCGAGCCGGCGGTCCTGTGTCGTCTTGCCGGCCAGCTCCCTGGAATGGACGCACTCGAGCCTGACCCAATGGGGATTGTCGAGCTCGAGCTCGGCGGTGTCCTCGATCGTGATCACGCGTTCTTCCTCAGGGAACGCACTGACGATCGAGCGAAGCAAGGTGCTCTTTCCCGAGCCGGTGGCCCCGGCGATCAAGATGTTCGCGCGGGCGATGGCCATCGCCTCGAGGAAGGCGCCCATTTGAAGCGACAGGCCACCGGTATTTGCCCAACTCGCCTGGCTGGAGTCGCGCTCGTCCGGGAGCAACGCCAGGCGAACCCGGTTGAACTTTCGAATGCAAAGGGTAGGCCCGCCGACTGGGGCATAGACCGCATTTGCGCGACTCCCGTCGACCATGCGGGCGTCGACCAGCGGCTTTTCGATATTGATCTCTCGTCCGACCAGGGCGACGATCTTCTGAATCACTTGCTCGAGCTGCGCCTCATCGCGGAAGGCGTTGGAGACGAATTCGAGCCGGCCCCGGCGCTCGATGTAAATCTCGTCGAATCGGTTCACCAAGATATCGCTGATTTCCGGATCCGCCATCAGCGGCTGGAGCGGCCCGAGGCCGACGATCTCGTCAAACAGGCAATCCACCAAATCGGGGGTCGGCGATAGGTGGCGCTGTGTGATCGCATCACGGATTCGATCTCTCAGGATCGTATTGCGGTTCGGATTGGCGGAAAACGGATCGAGGATTTCCGCATCGACCTGAAGAGTGAGCTGGGCACGCACGAAGTGACGGAGTTCCTCCGGGCTGGGTAACTTGGCCGGAGGAGCTGCCTCAGCCAGCACGGCGGCTCCTCGATAACCAGGCAAAAGACCGCAGCCTCGATCGCGACGGCGTCGGTAGTTGCAGCGCCGGGTAGAGCGAGGCAGCCAGTCGGCGTAAGGCGTCCCCCGGCGCCCCCGTGCTACGGATAACGATGGGCTCATGTCGGTTCTCGGCCGTATCGAAAGCAGGATCGTAGGGAATGCGCGCAACTAGCGAGCCGTTCAGGTCCCCCATGGGCTCGGCCAGGTTGAAGCCGTCGCGCATCTTGTTGGCCACGTACTGAAGCTTGGGCCCGAGGCCGAGCCGTCGAAGTGCTTCGACGCCTCGGTAGAGCGACTGTACGGAGCCGGCCGTGGGGGTTACCACGCAGTAGATACGGGTTGCGGTCTCGAGCAGGTACGTCTCGAGGTTGCCAAGAGTCGCGGACATGTCCAGAATCAGGAACTGATATCCGCCAGCTTTCAGCGTGCTGAGGATATGTGCCGCCTGCGGCACACCAAAGAGTTCGGCCCGATCGCCTGCCAGGCATTTCGATGGACCGAGCAAGACATCGAGGCCCGTCGGGTGGTGGTGAACGATGTAGTCGCGGGGATCCGGGTGAGGGACCGTGAGATCGCACAGATAGTCCAGCATCGTTGGCTGCGCAATCCCAAGACGAGCGGAGACATTGGCTGAGGCGAGGTCGAAATCGATCAGCACAACCCGGAGAGGCTGCCGCGGACTGGTTGGCGACTCGCGATAGCGACCCTTCATCGCAAGAAGTGCCGCAACCTCCGTGGCAAGGGTGGTCCGGCCGGTGCCACCCTTGGCGGAAAAGAAGGTGATGACCTGAGGTCCTCCGAGATAGACTGGCGCGGGCTCCGTTGTTTCCGCATCGATGTCAGCAGCGGCATGCTGGTTGGGACCGTCGCCAGTCTCGGGGAGCTCGATGACATCATCGTCCGCGAACTGAACTGGAGCGGCTGGTGGCAGTTCATGCGTCGGAGTCAATGGGGTGTGCGAGGTAACCACGCTCAGGCGTGGACTTCGGTCACCAATTACCTTGCGATTGCGCGGCGTCGATGTTTTCGGATCCATCCGGTGCCTCGATTCGGGATGAGGGGCGATCTGCTGGCCAAGCTTGAACTCAACAGCGGCCAGCGCCCAATGGATCAGGGAGCGACCTTCCGGGCGGACCCAGGCAATGGCGGCCCCCGTCAGAGCCGCCATCCCGGCTGCTGCGAGTTGGAGTGGCGCTGGCAGCGTGAGGTGAAGGATGGTGTAGGCGGCCAATAACCCGAGCAGCAGGGCGGCCAAACGAGTCACCGAAAGTCCGAGGACGAACTGGTCTTCGCCGTTGAGATCGTGAGGAATCCGCACTCCGCGCATTGGCCCCCTCCAGGTGGCGTCGATGACTTCAGCGCGGGGTGTTAGCCGGTAAGGACGAGTGCGGGATTCTTTGCCGCGGCTGCGCTGACTTGTTGCCTACACGCAGCGACCCGTTTCGCTGGCCGGGATTTTGGTGCCTGCACCAGGATTCGAACCCGGGACCAACTGATTAAGAGTCAGCTGCTCTACCAACTGAGCTATGCAGGCGCACCGGTAATTGTATTCGCGGAATCGTCCTCTGGGTGTCGCCGCAGCCACGGACGTCCACCGGCGTTGTTGTCAAAACTGTTGTCAAACCCCAAAACTGTTGTCAAACCTCGGGGCGGCGAAAAGGGCAAATTGCTGGACTTCCCGAACCTCAACCCAGACGCCACCTAACGCCAGCAATGGCGACACGATGGACGACCGTCGTAGCAGGAAGCCCTGTCTATACGATGCGCTGCCAGCTTCGGCTCAGTCCCTGGTGAGCCAAGCAAATGTGGCTGCGGTCCCCGTGCCGTAGGCAAGATGGGCGCTCAGGTCCTTCCAAAGCGTCTTGGGATCGTACTCCCATATCGGTTTGTAGACACCAGCCTTCGGCAAGACCACGTAGCCGGTAGCCCAGACGACAGCGCCAAACGGGAAACCAAGGGCTACGAAGGGGCGCGGCGGCGAGCCAGCGAGAACACCATATGCCGTCCCCCATCCGATGCCGTACACCCAGTGCATGAAATTGTTCATAAAAGCAGCTCGTTCTGGAGGGAGAGCTTGGCCGGTGAAGCCCTCGACAATTCGCTTGCCGATCAAAGCCGGGGCCGGTGCCTCGTCCCAGCTGGCTAGATCGGTGGAAAGCTCCCAGTCAAGAAATTTCTCCTTCCCATCGCCCCGGCGGTATCGCAGGTACCAGACCACGTCCATGGCGGCCGTCCCCACCGCTCCGGCGACCAGGCCGCGCAGGATCGCGCCGAGCGGCGTGATCTTAATGTTGTAAGCGGGCATATCTTCAGACTAGTGGTTTCCACCAGCGTCTCGGCAAGCTGGACAGCTGAAGCACGGCACAAGATTCTCTGGAGACGATGGGGACGTGAATGCCAAGAACACGGTGGTCTTCGACAGAATCGGGACCTCCTTCAGTTTGGGCAAGCTTGGGGAGGCCCTCACTCCTACCGGTGCGCCCGCGGATGCCTTACCGATCTTTCTTCTCAGCCGGCACGGCTAGCCCGAGCCAGGTCGTCCACCGGTTCGGCCAGGTCAGCTACCAGCGTGTCCACCCGCCGCAGCCAGTCGCCTGCCGCCACCACGGCGATGGCCGCTCGGCCTTCCGCCCGTCTACCATTGCCGCCCCAGCGGCGAAGGCAATCTACCTCAGCGGCCTGCAACTCGGCGGTCGACTCTCGCTGGAGCGGGACTTCGCCCCCGCCGGCCAGGCGTTCTGCAAGCGCGCGCAGCGATGAAACCACCACCTGCTTCTGCCGGTTGACGATCCGAGCGCCGTCCGCGCAGCCCGCCGCCTGGTAGCCCATGTCCGCGACCACGTTGAGCAGGTCGGCAATCAGGATGGCGTGGCTGCCCGACGCCAGCAGCACCGCCCGCCGTTCCGGAGGGTCCTGTTTTTGGGCGCGCTCGTTGTGGAGCACGTCGAATGCCTCGCCCGCAAGGTCGCGGGCCTCCACGGCGGGGCGCCGATTGGGCTTCGTTGCCGTACCGTTCACACCCAGCACGCGGTCAAACGACTCATCCACGTACACGGCGACTGCGCGATAGAGAGTCGCCAGCGCGTGGCGGAAATCCGTACGCGCTCCGCGTGGCCAGAGCAGCAGCCCGGCCCCTACCCCGATCCCGGTGCCGAGGAGCACGTCCTCGATGCGAACGAGTCCGATTCGCCAGCCTGCCGGCGAAAGGAGATTGAAGAGCACGATCAGGTTGATGCTGAAGGCGGCCTGGCCGACCAGGAAGCTGATGGCGCCGGGCGTGTAGGCCGCCAGGAAGATCGAAACGGGCAAGGCGATGAACAGGATTGCCTGGTTGGTGCCGACGGCCAGCATGAAGACGGCCCCGATCAGGAAGCCGACGGCGGTGCCAGCAATCGCCTGGACCGCGGTGCGCCCGGTAGCCATGGCGTTCGAGCGGAGCACCGATGAGGTTGCCAGGACCACCCAGTAGCCGCGGTTCACGTCCAGCAATCGTGCCAGCAACACGCTGAGGGCCAGGCCGACCGCGACCCGCAGGCTGTTGTGCAGCACGCTCGACCCGGGACGCAGGTGGAGCCGCACCGTTCGCCCGATCCGAACCAAAGCCCCCAGGGCCCCGGCCCGACGGGGCGTACCCGCCGGGACCACCAGGGCGCGGTCATCGAGCTGGCGACCGGCCGCGACGACCGCGTTTGCCCCCAACGCCAAAGCCAGGTACGACACCACCCGCAGATACTGGTCATGATCGAGGCCAGCCAGTACGACTTCCGGCGGGCTGCCGCGCCGCAGCTCGGTGGCAGCCCATTCGTCGAGGGCACGGCGGTGGGCTCCCCGGGCCTGTTCCAGCGCCTGGAGATCCGGCGGATCGCCGCCCTCGATGACCTCGGCGCTGGCCTGCAGGGTACGGGTGACCGCGGTGGCCAGCAGATCACCTTCGCGGATGCACGGATGCGTGGCGGCGAGATCCCGCGGTGGCTGCGTGGCCAGTTCCAGCCCGCGTTCGACCTCGACCACGAGCTCGGCCAGGGCCCGGTCCGCGCGGCTGGGCCCAGCCGGCCGGTTCGGGGCGGCATCGTACGCTCGGCGCAGCTCCACCGCCGCCGCCCTGGCCGCATGCTCTTCGGCGGAAAGGCCTTCGGGCTCCCCCCGCTGCCGCCCCGCTTCGATCAGACGAAGCAGCAGCCGCAGCGCTGACGCTGCTCGCTGATGCAGCATGGCATGCGTGCGGACCGGCCAAAGCACCAGGGCCGCGAGCGTGGCGACGGCGCCTGCCAGCAACCACCCTGCCAGCCGAGTGCCAATCGATGAGGGCGGCCCGGCCACGGAGGTCGCCAGCACGGTCGCGAGCAAGAGCACGGGCTGCGCTGGACCGGCATAGCCGCCAAACACGCCGGCGAAGGTGACGCCGAAGGCGACGAACAGCATGAGCAGCGCGGCCAGCCAGGGCCACGGCGAGAGCAAGGTGGCGACCGCCACCAGTGGCGCCGCGATCGCGGTCACAATGAGGTAGGCCGCAGCCCGACGGCGCGGCGGCCCGCCAAAGTCGGCCAGGATGAGCAGGGAGAACAGACCGAAGATCAAGAAGAGGATGAAGTTGGTGTCGCGCGTGATGCGCAGGGCGATGATGAACATCACCGGGATCACCAGGGCTGCGCGACCACCTCGTCGCAGACTGACAAGTCCCGGATCGCGCAGACGCAACGGAGGCAGCCCCAGCCCTTGCATCACGGTCACGCTAGCGTACGCGCCGATGACCAGATGGCCGGCTTAGACACAGGCGTCGTCGCGCGCCCTGAACCGTCTCCTGCAGGTTCCACCTGATAACCGATCAAACGCGCTGGACAGGACCCGATTTCCGTGCTAGGTTGGCCGTGGTCGATCTGGCTATCGCGTTCGGGATTCATCGCTGATGAGTCGGCGAGGGAAGGAGGCAGCCGTAGCCTTCGTGGCTTGTTGAAGATTACCGGGACATGACCGAGCGCAGGCTTGTCGAGGAGATCCGGGAAGCCCTCATTCACGTCACTGAGGCGATTCTCGAGGGCCAGGACGCCGAAAGCGTGCTGCGCCTCATCGTCCAGGACGCTCGAGAGCTCGTCGGAGCCGATGGCGCGGCGGGGATCAGCCCGGACGTCTCCGGCAGCACCCTTGTGTTCCGTGTCGCTGAAGGTCTCGGTGCCGACATCTTTCGGGGCATGCAAGTTTCCATGACGGAGTCCATTTCGGGCGACGTCATGCGAACGGGACGTCCGTTTGCGATACCGGATGTATCCAAAGATCCGCGGGCGCCGGCCCAGATCGCACAGTTCCCGGACTTCGGCCCCGGTCTTTTCGTGCCGCTCGTCGTCCGCGGTCGAGCTATCGGAGTCATCGACCTGGTCAGATTGCGCGGCAGCGCAGCTTTCACTGAAGAGGATCTCAAGCTTGCTGAACTATTTGCGGCCCAGGCCGCCGTGGCTATGGACTATGCCCGAAGCGCGGATTCGCGCCGGCGGGCCCTGGATCGGCTGCAGGCGATTGCTGACGTCACGAGTGCCATTCTCGAAGGCGAGACGGTCGATAATGCGCTGCAGCGGATTGCCCGCGCTGCTCGTAGGCTGGTTGGCGCTGCAAACGCGGGTGTCCTCATCGAGGAATCACCTGGAGGCGCGATGGTGATCCGGGCCTTCGATGCAACGGAGAAATATCAGGCCCTGGTCGGGCTTCGTGTGACCGGCGACTCAGTAGCCGCTCGGGTCATGCGCAGCGGCCGAACCAGCGTCATGGAGGATGCGGCGTCCGACGAGCGAACCGTAAAGTTTCCCGAACTGGTTCAGGACCTGGGGCCGGTGCTATGTGTGCCGCTCAAGGCCGGCGGCCGGTCCGTAGGAGCCATCAGCCTGACACGGATCCGAGGTGCAGGCGCCTACACGGAGGAGGATGTGTCCGTCGCCGAGGCGTTTGCCGCCCAGGCCACCGTGGTGCTCGAGTACAGCCGCAACCTGGCCGAGCGCCAGAAGGCCGAGCAACGAGTGGCGGCCGGGATGGAAGTGACGCAAGCGATCGTCGAGGGCCGTGATACTACTGACGTCCTCAAGCTCATCGCCGCTCGCGCTCGCGATCTGGTCGGGGCAGCGTTCGCCGCCATCCTCTCGCCTGAACCCGCTGGCGACGTGCTCGTCACCCGGGTCACGGACGGAGCACAGGCCGACGCGTATGGCGGTGCACGGCTTCCAGTGGAGAGTTCACTGACTGGCAAGGTTTTCGCGACACGCCAGTCCCTAACCGTTGCCGATGCGGCAGACGATGCTCGGGCATACCATCCGGTGCTCCGGATGGGGAATCTCGGACCCGCCCTGATTGTGCCCCTGTACGTCGCCAACCGGTCCCTCGGCGCCATGATCGTCGCCAATCAGAGAGGCGGTGCAGCCTTCACCCCAGAGGACCTGCGTCTGGTCGAATCCTTCGCGGCCCAGGCTGCCATGAGTTTCGAGATCGCCACGGTGAGAGAGCGGCTGCAGAGCCTGACCAGCGCGACCATCGCGGAGCAGACGCCGCTGGAGGACGCCCTCGCGACACTGGCCCGCACCGCGGTCGAGGCGACCGACATCATCGCCTGCGGAATCTTCTTACTCGACGCTGAGCACCAACTGACCACCGCCGGCACCTACGGACTCCCCGCAGATTTCATTCGCACCATGGACCTCGCCTTTCGCCAGGCTGGGTTACGGCTCCCGCCCATGCAGGTGATCGAATCCGGAAAGCTCGTTGTCAATGAGGGGGCTATCAGCCGATTCCTCGCAGAGCCCCTGTCGACCCCTCTGTTCGAACCCGTGCGCGAAATGCTGCGCGAAGTGTCCTGGGACACGATTGTCACCGTCCCGCTCATGCGCGAGGGGCGGGCGATCGGCGCGCTCTCCGGCTATTACCCCAAGGGCTACCGCCTCAGCGAGGCCGAGGTGACGCTCCTCAAGATCGTTGCCGATCAGGCGGCCGCCATCGCCGAAAATGCCCGCCTCTTCACGGATGCGCAGGCCCATGTCGCCCTGCAGGAGCGGCAGCGCCTCTCGCGGGAGCTCCATGACTCGGTATCCCAGGCCCTCTATGGGATCGCGCTGGGTGCCCGGACGGCTCGCGAGCACCTCGAGCGCAACCCTGCCGATGCGCGGGCGCCGCTCGACTATGTGCTCCAGCTCGCCGAGGCGGGCCTTGCCGAAATGCGGGCGCTGATCTTCGAGCTGCGGCCGGAGTCGCTCGAGATGGAGGGGCTCGTCGGAGCGCTGGCGAAGCAGACCGCCGCCCTCCGAGCGCGGCATGGCATCACGGTGGAGGAGTTCGTTGACGCCGAACCCGAGGCTCCCATCGTGGTCAAAGAGGCGCTGTTTCGGATTGCCCAGGAGGCCCTTAACAATACGGCCAAGCACGCGCGGGCGAGCCATGTCGAGCTTCGTCTCAAGTCAGCGGGTGAAACTCTCGTCGCCGAGATTCGCGACGACGGCGCGGGCTTCGACGGCGGCGCGCAGTTTCCGGGACACCTCGGCCTCCAGTCGATGCGCGAGCGAGCCTTCCGCTTGGGAGGGAACGTCGAGATCATCAGCTCGGCCGGTAAGGGGACGATCGTCCGAGCGATGATTCCGCGCCGAGTCGGATCTTAGCCTCTAAGCCACGAGCTCGGCTGGGCGCTACTGGTCGCGGGCGTGGCCGAAGTACATCAGTTCCCAGATCGCGTCATCCTTGTAGGTCTCGACCAGCTCATGACCGCGATAGTGCGAGATCTCGATGTCGCCGACGAATCGCAGGTAGGCACCGTCGAATTGCGCTAGCTTGGCGGCGATGCGTTTGACGCCCTTGATGGTGTCGATCATCGGGGCAACCGACAGGTCGTGGGTGCGGGTGAACGACACCACGTATCGATCCTCGCCGTCCTGGTAGGTGTAGCGCGTCGTCGCCGCGACGGGCTTGCCGGTCGTCTGATCGGTGTAGACCCTCTGCCGTTCGAAGCTGACCTTGGCCGGGTCGTCGCCGACGAGGACGTTGTCACGGGCGAGCATGAAGATCGAAATCGGCTCGAACCCATACTCCCTTGTGGAGGTGATGTAGGAGGCGATCACCGAGTACGGCCCAGCCTGACCGCGAGCCCAGTACCAGTCATGCACCACGTTGATCAGACCGACATTCCCCCAGTTGTGATCGTGGTAACCGACGCCGGTCGTGTCATGGTGCTCGCCGTTAACGGAGTAGGTGACGGCAGCCCTCCCCTTGGGCACGGACGGAAGCCAGGCGAATTCCAGCGACCGATTCGGGCCGAACAGCATGTACCCTGTCGACGGGCGCCACGGGGGAACCTCACCAGTCAAGGTGATATCGACCGAGATCTCCTCCGCCGTCGCCTGGATCCGATAGCTGTGCAAGTCACCAGTGAATCGGTTTTCGCCGAGCCGCACATCGGCATGGTCCTTAGCCGCCGACCATTCGCCCGGCGGATAGTGCACGAGCTTCTCGAAGTGTCGCCCGTCGGGAAGATCGAGGTTCAGCCGAAGCAACGGGGACAACGGCTTCTGCGGCTGGGCGATGTCCTTGTTCATGAACGTCACGACCAGCTTCGCCCCGTCGGCCAGGTGCGCGTCGAAGTACCACCACTCGTAGGTGCCCGCCGAGTTGTCGGTGCGTGCGCCATCCTCCCAGGGCGCGATCGAGGTGGGCGATAGCCCGAGACGCTCATAGTCCGCGGGTGAGCTCGCTATCACCGCCAGTTTGTCTGTCATGAACTACTCCTTGCCAAATGAAGAGATAGGTCAAGCATGCGGCCCGCCGGCGTTTTCGACATCACCCAGTGTGATCAGCCGACCCTGTACTTTTGGGGGAAGCCTCAAGCGGGAAGGTAGCCTCGACGCGGTCGAGGCTTAGCGATCGACCGCGATCAGGTGCGACGTCCGCGATGGCGGGTCGGACAGCGCCCTGGCCTCGTTGTCGAAGCCGGCGTCGTTGCCGGTGAGGCGGTAGCGGTGCTGGCGCAAATGCTCCTCCCAGGACGGCATCGAGAACATCTCGACAAATTTGTAGCCTCGCTCGCCGACCCGGTATAGCCCCCACCATGTCGCTCCCGTGCGCATCCGCGAGCGACGCAGATGCGACATGACATCGAGGAACGCCGCTTCTTTTGCGCTGGCGACGTTGTAGACGTTCTCAACCACGACCGGTCCGCTGTTGGGGTCGATGGCGAGCTCGGGCTCTGGCCAGATTGGGGTGGTGCGAGTGTCGACCTGGGAAATGTCGAAGAACGGCCACAGCCTGAAGCTGGCGACGCCGACGAGCAGGGCGAGAGCGGCGATCAGAAATGCTGGCGCGACACCAAGCACATCGGCAAGCGCTCCCCAGAGTACCGCGCCGATCGCCTGGGCGCCGAAGAGAAACATCTGGAATACGGACAACCCTCGGGCACGGATCCAGGCGGGGAGAACCAGCTCGAGCCTCGAGTTAACGACCGAGATCACCACCATCCATCCGGCGCCGGCGGGGACGAGCAAGAGCACCGCGGCGACGGTGCCCGGCACCATCACGAGCAAGCCTAACGTCAGAGCAAGGACCGCTCCGGATGCGACCACGATGGCGTAATCGGAAAAGTGCTGATGGAGTCTCGACAGGATGAGGGCGCCCAGCACTGCGCCAATTCCGACCGCACCCAGAAGGAGTCCGTAGCCAGCCGCGCCGAGTCCGAGGTGTTGCGTGGCGACCAGGGGCAGTAACGCCCAGAGGACGCTCACGGGCAAAACGAAGACGACGGTCCGCAATAGGATCCGGCGGACGAGGCGTGAGTTAAGAACATAACGACCACCGGCGCGGAGGGCTGAGACGAAGTGCTCGGGTAGCTCCGGCGTGAGACTATTCTTCGGCCGCCATACCGCCACGACGAGTCCGAAGAAGACAAAGGTGAGCGCGTTGAGGGCAAACACGAAGCCGACGCCCTGCACCGCGATCAGAAGTCCGGCGAGCGCCGGACCTACCACCCGGGCCAGGTTAAGGCTGATCGTGCCGAGCTCTGCCGCCGCCCGCTCTTGGTGGGCGGGCGCAAGCTCGGGCACGAGCGACTGATACGCAGGGTTCGAGAGGACTGAGGCGAAACCGAGGACGAAGGTAAAGATCAGCAGCAGCGCGGGCGGCATCGCTCCGGCGAAGGTCAGCACGGCCAGCGCGACGGCGACGGCCGCCATCCCCAGCTGCACCGCAATAAGCAGCCGGCGACGGTCGAAGATATCGGCGAGAACGCCGCCGACGAGGCCAAAGACCGTGTCGGGGAGCGTATCCGCGGTCGTTACGAGGGCGACGAGGATTGCGGCATGCGCCTGGTTGACCAACAGCCATTGCGCGCCGACCGTCTGCATATATCCACCGATGTTGCTGACCAGGACCGCGATCCAGAGCGCGCGGAACACTGCGAAGCGCATCGGCGCCCAGGTCGACACGGTCCTTGCCGGCTCAGTCATTTGCGCCTCACGCCGCCCAGCAATCAGCTTTTGACCGCCAGTTCGACAGGCCGGATCGGCCCACTGCCTGCCCGAGTTTGCGTCAGGGCGTCGGCAATCTCGGCGAGGTCCTGCGGCGTCAGCTCGAGGTTTCCCGCGGCGATCCATCCATCCACCTGTTCGGGCGAACGCGCGCCGACGATCGCGCCACTCACCCCCGGCCAGCTGAGGGCCCAGGCAATCGCCACCGCGGAGACCGAGACGCCGTGCCGCGCCGCGATCGGCTTCAGGGCATCGCGGAGCGTCAGGTTGCGGCTCAGGAATGGTTCGTTGAACTCGGGATTCCGGCGGCGCCAGTCATCCTGCGCCATCTCCTCGACGCGCCTGCGGCTGAATGTATCGGTCAGGATCCCCGACTGCATCGGGCTGTAGCCGATGACGCCGGTCTGGTGCGCGGCTGCCCAGGGAATGACCTCAGCCCCTGACGCGCGATGGATCAGGGAGAAGGGCGGCTGCAGGGAATCGACGTGGCGGACCTTTTCGGCTCGCTCCAGCAGCTCAACGCTGAAATTCGAAACACCGCCAGCCCTCACCTTGCCTTCGTCGATGAGGCGCACCATCTCGCCCCAGGATTCCTCAATCGGGGTGCCGGTCTCGTCGGGCCAGTGGAATTGATAGAGATCGATATGATCAACGCCCAGCCGGCGCAGCGATGCTTCGGCTTCCTTGCGGATGGAGGCTGGCTGCAGATTCCGTTGCGGTTCCTCGTACGGCTTCTGAAGGTTCGGGATCTGGCCAGCCTTCGTGAAGATGAACGGCCGCTCGCCTGGCGGAATGTCTTTGACCGCGCGGCCGACGACTTCCTCCGAGTGCCCGTAGCCGTAGATTGCCGCCGTATCGACCCAGTTGATCCCGCGAGCGACGGCGTACTTGATGGCGGTGATCGATGCGCTGTCATCCTGCGGTCCCCAGCCGTAGGCCCAACCGCCTCCGCCAATCGCCCAGGCCCCAAAGCCCACCCGGGTGATCTCAAGGCCGCTCTTCCCCAGCGAATGCTTCTGCATATTCATCACTCGAACCTCCCGTTTTTCAGTTAGGGTTCAGTACCACTTTGATCACGCCGTCGGCACGCTGATCGAACTTCCGATAGAGGCCGGGGGCCTCATCGAGCGATGCATGGTGGCTCACGACCATGCCGGGATGCGCCCGGCCGGCAATGATCAGGTCCCGCAGACGCGTCGTATACCGCCGATCATTCGTTCTGCCGAAACCCACGGGCACACCTTTGTTGAAGAAGGTGGCCCAGTGCACCTTGAGCTCACCGTCGGCGGCTCCCTCCGGGGCCGGCGTCAGGTCCTTTTCCGTGTAGACGCCGGCGATCGCCACCCGGCCCGTTGGGTTGATCAGTCGCGCGATATCCTCTGGCACTTGCGTTGGGCGTTCCTGTGAGGGGTGCTTCTCGTCGTGCGCCTGGAAGCCGACCGCATCGATGGCGCACATGACGCCGTCCATCGGCGCCGCGCACCACGGACTGGTCCTCCCAAACCTGCGCTTGCGCAGCTCCTTGACCTGTTCCACCGGGTCTCCGGCCTCGAAGTTGATCGGCATGGCACCGATCTCCTCGGCCTTCGCCAGGCGTTCCGGAATATGGTCGATGACGTAAACCTCGCCAGCGCCCTTGAGCATCGAGCTGTAGGCCGCAAGCAGGCCAATCGCTCCGGAACCCCAGATGGCGACGCTCGTCCCAGCTGTCACGTCACACAGTTCCGTCGCATGCCAGCCCGTCACGAAGGCATCGGCAAGAAGGACGAAGTCGTCCTCGTGTTCGTCGCCCGGCTGCCCCGGGAGCAGCACGCAGTTGGCGTCGGCATAAGGCACGCGCAGCAATGGAGCCAAAGCCCCTCGATACGGCCCCATGCCCGCGTAGCCGTAGGCGGCGCCGAAGCTGCCGGGACGAACTCGAAGACACGCCGCCGAGTATCCACGGACGCAGTTGAAGCACAGACCGCAGAAGAGGTGCGTCGGAATGACGACCCGATCGCCGGGTTTCACCAGCTCCACCGCCGTGCCGACCTCCACGACCACGCCCAACGGTTCATGCCCGAGCAACAGTCCCGGCGTCGCCCCTGTCCGGCCGTCGTACATGTGCAGGTCGGTGCCGCAGATGCAGCTCGACGTGACTTTCACGATCGCGTCGGTCGCTTCCTCGATCTTTGGATCAGGCACCTCGTCGACGGCAACCTCTCGCGTGTCCTTGAAAACGACAGCCTTCATGGCCTGACCTCCCCGGATCTGGTGAATGTTCTCGTGATGCAATGAGCCCCAATACATGTAATTGCCAGCACGAGCGCGCTCAGCGCCAATGGCGCCAGGAGGGAAACTCGCAGCGCGAGAACGCCGCCGACCAGCGCACCGGCGAGCAGCGACAGAACGGCCAGCACCCGCCAGCCGTTGTCGGCGCCGGAGCCGCCCGCCAGGCGAGACTCGGTGGCCATTGTCGTGAGCATGGTCGTCAGGACGACCGTCGAGTTGAACCCCGGAACGTTAAGGCGCTTCGTCGCCGCGCTCTGAAAGCCCATGGCCAGCGCCAAGCACGCGATGAGTTCGGACGTGGTCGCGGTAGAGCGGAGGCTGCCGGCCAGAAGGGTCAGTGCCATCGCTGCCAGGACAATGACGAGCTCAATCGCCGCGGCCGCTCGAAGGAACGCCGTTCGCTGTTCGTCCATGATTCGTCCAAGCCGTTCAGCCGCAACCCCTCCCAGGAGGAATAATGCGACGGCGAGGAGCGCGGAGGCGAATGGCAGGCCGCGTGCGCCAGCGAACGAGAACCCGGCAAATTGAATGTTGCCGGTCATATTCGCAACGAACACCTGACCGAGTTTCAGATAACTGGCGGCATCGACGAGGCCAGTGACCGTCATCATGAGCAACAACAAGAGCGGTAGGGCGCGTTCCGGATCGGATTGATCGATCGAAAAAGCCACCGCCCACTTTGTTGGATGAATACTGGTCGCCATGCGTCAGCTCCTGGCCAGCGATCCGTCGTTAAGCTGGAACTTGAACCGGCTGTGTTGGCCGCCGAAGGGAGACTGTCCGATCCCCGCGCAGCCACAGATACACGAGCGGCACGAGCCCAATGATCGAAACGATGACGTAGCCCGTGATGCCACCGAACGAGTCGAACGCCCCGTGCAGGATCGAGACGGCCAGATAGGCGCCGAGCACGCTCCACGTCAGACGCAGGTGACCCTTACGCGCCGCATAGAAAATCACGCCACCGAGGATCGCCGACCAGAGACCGTGACCAAACGGAGCCAGCACGCCCCGAACGAGCTCGGTCACGACGACGGACGGCAACGATAAGAAGAGCTGATTGCCCTGCACGACAAAGAGCGAGGCCAGCGCGTAGCCGCTACTCTCGAGCGCCGCGAAACCAAACCCAACCGCGGCTCCGAGCACCATGCCATCACGGGTGGCATACGAGCCCAGACCTAATGCGAGGAGAACGATTGCCGCCCCTTTCACGAACTCCTCGATCAGTCCGACCTTCAGGTTCCCGATGAGACCAGGGCCGAACACGAGATAGGATTCGAGTACCGCCGCAGCCAACACCCCGAGGGCTCCGGCGATGATGAAGCCGGTCACGATGCGGCTTGGCGATAGCGCAGGACTCGGATCGTGGTCCAGGTACCAGATCACCGCGGTAACCGGCACCAGGAAGCTGCCGAGCAGCACGACGCTAGGGAGGATAAGGATATCCCCCGTTAAGAATGTGGCACCCACGCTTGCGCCCCAAAGCGCGAGTCCGATCAACAGGACGGCCCACCAGCGCGGTGCCCAGCGCTGGCCTTTGAGCCCCTTCATTCCCTCTCGGTTGGATAACGGGTTGATCATGATTTTGACCTCCTGAACTTGTGCGTGATTTGTGATTACTGCCGCATCATCAGTTAGGCCAGCGAGTCGGACATCACACGAAGCGGGCGGCACGAGGCCCTACCATTGGGGGATCGGTTAAGCAGGGACCGGGGAGGGAGACAGCATGGGTAACGTTCGGGTGTTGATCGCCGACGACCATAGCGTGGTTCGGCAGGGTCTCCGCATGTTTCTCAAGCTTGATCCGGAGCTCGAGATTGTTGGCGAGGCAGCTACCGGTGAGGAGGCGCTGCAGATGGCCCGCGAGCTTCGCCCCGATGTGGTGCTGATGGATCTCGTGATGCCGACCATGGATGGAGTCACCGCGACGCGGCTGATTCGCGCCGAGATGCCGGACGTCGAGGTGATGGCGCTAACCAGCGTGTTGGAGGACGAAGCCGTGACGGGGGCGATTCGCGCAGGGGCCATCGGCTACCTGCTGAAGAACACAGAAGCCGATGAACTACGGCGGGCGATCAAGTCGGCCGCCGCGGGCCAGGTACACCTATCACCTGAGGCTGCGGCCCGGTTGGTTCGTGAGGTTCAGATTCCAGGCAGTCCGGAGACGCTAACGGAGCGCGAAACAGCCGTCCTACGCCTTCTTGCCAAGGGCCGGGCCAACAAGCAGATCGCCCGCGAGCTCACGATTGGCGAGCAGACAGTCAAGACCCATGTAAGCAGTATCTTGGGCAAGCTCCAGCTGCAGAGCCGGACTCAGGCCGCGCTTTATGCGGTGGATCGAGGCCTGGTGAGCGCAAGAGACCTTGGGCGTGGCTGAACCGATGGAAAGCGGGCGGCCATTCCGGTAAGCCGAGCGACTCCGACCTAGCAGATTCCTCACCCGAAAGTACGGTCGCTGTTGGCGCCGCTTGGGGATGTCTGCGGTCCGAGGATAGTCGATGATCGGACCATGGACGCCGGCTGGAGACTGACCGTTAACGAGCTCTTTGCCTTATTTGGGCGCACGCCGGACGCGACCCGCTGGGCCGGAATCGCGGACTCAGAGGAATACCTCGCGGTTGTCACCTACCTGGTGGAGCGCTCGCAGCGCCGGTTTTAAGGACACGTTGACCGCGACCGGCGCACGCTTTCGTGACTGTGCCCGCGCGCACGCCCGCTGATCAAGAAGTTGTGGGAACAAGGAAAGGATTTAAGCGAACTCGTACACCTGATCCATGATCTTGATGATCCCGATCCGGGTCTTCAATGCAAATGGCCAACCTAGACGCGTAGTGACCGGCCGTTCGTGCGACCGCCGAGCAGAGCCGAGCTGGATACACCCAGGGTCAGGATGCCGGCGACCCAGGCGACCCAGGCCATAGCTGCGATGCTGGTAAACCCCAGCACCCAGGGCGCGACGAAGAGCAGAATGCCCTCGATCAGCGGCAGCACTTCGATCCAGCGGTCGAACATGGTGAAGACCGACTCCGCGCTGAACAAAAGGAGCAGGAGGCCGCCAACCCACGCGGTGGTGGCTGCCGGGATCCAGGCGGCCGGGTTGGTGGTCGAGATACTGCCGAAAGCGAACGGCGTTATGAAGAGGATGAAACCCAAGGCCGCCATAAGCCAGGTTTGCCAACGGACTGCTCCTGTCATCTCATCAATGTCCTGATGGCATGCTGCCATTCCGAGTGTTCTCGAGCATCCCCACGACGTTCACGGAACGACCGTACTTTCAGGGGATGCCCCAAGCACCATGCACCACTGATGATGTGGCCGTGGCAATCGCAGCTTCGTCAATGGGCAGCGTCGAGCGGCAGCAGCCAGTGCGCCTGATCTTCGGCGCGTTGATGCTGGTTCTTTTCCTCGCGGCGCTCGATCAGACGATCGTCGCGACGGCGCTGCCGACGATCGTCGGCGATTTGGGAGGGGTCTCGCAGCTCTCCTGGGTCGTGACCGCCTATCTGCTCGCCTCGACGGTCGCTGGGCCACTCTACGGGAAGCTCGGCGACATGTACGGTCGGAAGGGCGTATTGCAATTTGCGATCGTCATCTTCCTGCTCGGCTCAGCGCTGAGCGGCATCAGTCAGAACATGCCGGAGCTGATCGCTTTCCGTGCACTCCAGGGACTGGGCGGCGGCGGCTTGATGGTGTTGACGATCGCGGGGGTAGGCGACATTGTGGCGCCACGTGATCGCGGACGCTATCAGGGACTCTTCGGCGCCGTCTTCGGCGTCGCCACGGTGATCGGCCCGCTGTTGGGCGGTTTCCTCGTGGACAGCCTCTCGTGGCGCTGGATCTTCTACGTCAACGTGCCGATTGGGCTGGTCGCGCTCGCCATAATCACCACGAGATTCCGCGCACAGGCCGAGCAGGTCAGCCGCCGGATCGACTACGTCGGCGCCGCGCTTCTTGCCGGCGGACTCTCGGCCATTGTGCTGTACACAAGCCTCGGCGGCACCACCTACCCATGGGGTTCCGCGTTGATGATCCTCCTGGTCGTCATCGGTGTCCTCTTGCTGGGCGCATTCGCGCTCGCGGAAGCGCGGGCTAAGGAGCCGATCCTGCCCTTGCCGCTGTTCCGCAATCGCGTCTTTAGCGTGGCCAGCGCCCTGAGCTTCATCGTCGGCATGGGGCTGTTCGGCGCAGTCACGTACCTGCCGCTCTACCTGCAGGAGGTCAAGGGCCATAGCCCAACAGTTTCAGGACTTCTCATGACACCGATGATGGCCGGCGTTGTGATCACCTCAATCGGAAGCGGGCAGCTGATCAGTAAATTCGGTCGTTACAAGCCGTTCCCAATCGCCGGCACGGCGATCGCGGCCGTCGGGCTCTTCCTGCTCTCACGCCTGCAGGTCGATACGTCACCCCTGATCGCCAGCGCGTACATGCTGGTCCTCGGCCTCGGTCTTGGTTTCCTGATGCAGGTGCTCATTCTCGCGGCCCAAAACGCCGTCGACTACAAAGACCTTGGCGTCGCCAGCTCGGCCCCGACCCTCTTTCGGTTGATGGGTGGCTCGATCGGGGTCGCTATCTTCGGCGCCGTCTTCGCCAACCAGCTGGCCAGCAATCTCGCCACGAATCTCCCGGCCGGCACCCACCTGCCAGCAACCGCAAGCCCGACTGCGGTGAGCAATCTTCCGGCCGCCCTCCACACCGTGTATGTGACGGCCGTCACGGACGCGATTCATCCGCTGTTTCTCGCCAGCGCGGGGATCATGGTGTTCGGCTTTGTCCTCACCTGGTTCTTGCGCGAAATCCCGTTGCGGACCGCTGCGCCAGCGTCCCAAATCGAAGCTGGCGTCCCAAGCACCCCGGGCGACGCCGCGGCCTGAGACCGGACGATCTCTATCTGGATGTCTCGCCGGTGATCGACGTCGCGAACGCGATGAAACCGCCGGCGAGGAAAACGATCAGCGCGGCGACCCCCAGGGCCTGAGCCCAGCCGGCATCCGCGAAGACGGTCAGCGCGGATCCGACAACCAACAGCACGACCAGGATTCCGGCGAGGGACCGAGGGATCCGGCCGCCTTCCTGTCGCGCAGGGATGCTTTCCCGGATCGCCGAGGGATCGAACGCGCCTTTGAGAAACAGGCGGAACAGGAGGAACAGCGACGGGACGAGCGCGAGGGCGCCGATGGCCATCACCACGATGACCGTGACCACGGTTGCCCGACCGGCCGAAGCCGCCTCGATGGACAGGCCGGGGAGGATGTCCGGCGCTTGGGCCGCGGCCCAGCCCGCGATGATCGCCGCGACGGCCGTTGCCCCGGCATAGCGGGCGAGCTCGTAGCGGCCGAACCAGACGAGACCAATCGTCATCACGCCGGCCGCGCCCGAGACCAGCACGGCGCCAAGTCCGGCCCCCTGGTCCAGGCCGCTGAATAGGTGCGGCGTGTCGGCGCGCAGCACGGTCAGCCCGATCAGGGCGAGGGCTCCAGCGACGACCCCGGAGACGAGCGCCCGAGTGCGGAACGCACCCAAAAGCCTGGGCTCCACCTGTCGCCGGGCGTCAGCCGCCAGGTAGACAGCGGCGAGGTGTCCAGACGCTGCGACCGCGATCACGCCGATGATGATCGAGGTCGGGTTCAGCCAGCTGGTGATGAGGTTGCCGGCGGAGTTCCCGACGGGTACGCGGCCGGACGCGATGCCCCCGATGGCGGCGCCCAGGGCGAACGGGGTCGCGATCGAGGATAGGGCGAAGATCTGGTCGACGAGGCCGCGCTCGCGGTCGCTGCGGACGACGGCCCGAACCGCATAGGCGGATCCACGCAGGATGATGCCGAGGACGGCAACGAACAGCGGGCCGGCGAGGGTCGTGAACACCGAGGCGAAGGCGATTGGATAGGCACTCCAGAAGACGGCGAGCACGAAGATCAGCCACACGTGATTCGCTTCCCAGACGGGCCCCATGGCATCGTGGGCGTAATCGCGGAGCCGGACGCCAAACGTGTCGCGGCCGGCGGTCAGCTCCCACAACCCGGTGCCGAAATCGGCGCCGGCCAGCACCATGTAGGCGGTCAGCCCGACGAGCATCAGGGCGACCGGCACGTCAGCGAGCGGCATCGGCAACTCCCATCTCGAGTGGCACACGGGCCAGCCGGCGCAGCACCCAGACGACGGCGACCGCCAGCGCCAGGTAGACCAGCGCGAGCGCACCGTAGCCAACCGGGATCCCGCCGGCGCCGGTCACCGCGTCCGTCGTGCGCATCACGTTGTAGACGATGAACGGCTGGCGCCCAACTTCGGTCGTCACCCAGCCACAGATGAGCGCGATCACCGACAGCGGCCCGGCGATCACCAGGGCCCGGTAGAACCAGGGGGAGCGCGGCAGCCGCCGTTTTCGCACACCGATGGCGATGAAAAGCACGCCGATGAGGGCGAGGAGCATGCCAATGCCGACCATGCCCTGGAAAGCGAAGCGAATGACGTTGATCAGGGTGGCCGGCGGGCGGTCCTGCGGCGCCACCGCATCGAGCCCTTGCACGGTCGCGTTCGGGTCGTGGAAGGCGAGAAAGGAAAGGAGATCCGGGATCGCGATGCCGTAGACAACGCTCGAGCCGTTGTACCAGCCGAGAAGATGCTCGGATGCGCCTCTCGTGGTGGTCTGGAGTCCCTCGAAGGCGGCCAGCTTCACCGGCTGCTCCTGGGCGACCGTCCGCGCCGCCCAGTCGCCGACGATCCCCTGCACCGGCGACGCAAGGGAGGCGACCGTCAACGGGATCGCGAGCGCCGTCAGCTCGACTCGGCCACGGCGACCTTTCAGCCAGCCCCACGCATAGACGGCCGCCATCACGAAACCCGTCACCATGAAGCCGGAGAGGTACATGTGAATCAGCTCGTGCCAGAAGAAGGAGTTACCGAGGAGTGCGGCCGCCGGGTGGACATCGACCGCCCTCCCGTTTTGCATGGTGAAGCCGCTGGGATGGTTCATGAAGCCGTTGACGGAGATGACGAACAAGGAGCCGGCGAACCCCGCCACGATCACCGGGATCCCTGACAGCAGATGCATTCGCTTCGAAAGCCGGTCCCAGCCGTACACGTAGATCGAGATGAAGATCGCCTCGACGAAAAACGAGAAGCCCTCGGCCGCGAAGGCGAAGCCGAAGACGCTCCCGAAGGTGGCCATGAAGTTCGGCCAGAGCAGCCCGAGCTCGAAGCTCAGCACCGTGCCGGTGACGACGCCGAAGGCGAAGAGCGAGATCATCACCTTCGACCAGCGCCTGGCCAGGGTGCGATAGAGGGGGTCGCCGGTGCGCCAGTAGCGCCACTCGGTGAAGACCACGATCGACGGCAGGGCGATGGCGAAGCAGACGAGCGGGATATGCACCGCGAACGACATCGCCTGCATCTGGCGCGCCTCAGCCAGGTATTGCTGATTGACGGGCGGAAACGCCGCCAGCAACGCCGCGCTCAGCGCGTTCACCGAGCCGGCCCCTGCGACCAGCGCACGGGACTAGTATGAGAGTGCGTCAGCTGGAGTGAGGGCCCGTGAAGGAAGGTATCGCGAGGGCGGCGGCGCTGATGCGCAGCTGGCCCGTCCTACGCCAGATCGAGAGCGATGACAGCCTGGGGCTGGGATCGGCGGTCCGCTCCCGGCATTCCATGGAGCTGAAGCCCCGCATCAGCGACGCTCGGGTGGTGAAATCGATCTGCCCCTTCTGCGCGGTGGGCTGTGGGCAGCGCGTGTTTATCCAGGATGGGGTGGTGACGCAAATCGAGGGCGATCCTGACAGTCCGATTTCGCGCGGCCGGCTGTGTCCAAAAGGCGCCTCCTCGCGAGACCTGGTCAACAATCCGCTGCGCGAATATGCGGTGAAATACCGCGCGCCCCACAGCCGGAGCTGGCGGGAGATCCCCCTCGACCGGGCGATGGAAATGATCGCCGACCGCGTGATCAAGACCCGGGCCGAGCATTGGGAGGCGACGGATGCGCAGGGCCGCGTGACCAACCGGACGATGGCGATCGGGTCCTTGGGCGGGGCCACCCTCGACAACGAGGAGAACTACCTGATCAAGAAGCTCTTCACGAGTCTTGGGATCGTCCAGATCGAGAACCAGGCCCGGATATGACATAGCGCGACTGTGCCCAGTTTGGGCACCTCATTCGGGCGAGGGGGCGCGACCAACTTCCAGCAGGACCTCGCCAACGCCGACTGCATCGTCATCATGGGCTCGAACATGGCCGAGGCCCATCCGGTCGGCTTCCAGTGGGTGATGGAAGCTAAGCTCCGCGGCGCCACCGTGATTCACATCGATCCGCGATTTACGCGCACCAGCGCGAATGCGAGCTACCACGTCCCGATCCGAGCCGGCAGTGACATCGCCTTTCTGGGCGGCATCATCAATTACATCTGCGAGAACGATCGTCTCTTCGGGGAGTACGTGCTCGCCTACACCAATGCGGCCACCATCATCACCGACGACTTCAAGGACACCGAAGATCTCGACGGGCTCTTCTCCGGCTGGGACGCGCAACGTAAGAGTTATGACCCGTCGAGCTGGCAGTACAAGGGCATGGACGTGCATGCTTCCGCCGGCGACACGGAAGAGCTCGAACCGCGAGCCGGCAACGACCGGTTCGGAGGTCATGGCGGGTTGCTGGCGCAGGCCAAACCCCCACATCGCGACCCGAGCCTCCAGCACCCGCGCTGCGTTTACCAGCTACTGCGGAAGCACTATCGACGCTACACACCAGAGTTCGTCGAACAGACCTGCGGCGTGCCGAAGGACCTTTTCTTGAAGGTGGCGAAGACGCTGGTGGAGAACTCCGGCCGCGAGCGGACCTCGGCATTCTGTTACGCCGTCGGCTGGACGCAGCATTCGGTCGGCGTCCAGTACATCCGCACCGCCTCGATCATCCAGCTGCTGCTGGGCAACATGGGGCGGCCCGGTGGCGGCATCATGGCGCTGCGCGGTCACGCCTCCATCCAGGGCTCCACCGACGTGCCCACCCTGTACGACATCCTTCCTGGATACATCCCGATGCCGCACGCCTATCACCACACCAGCCTCGACGGCTTCATCGAGCGCGAGTCCGGCGCGACGGGTGGCTGGGCAAGAATGAAGGCCTACATGGTCAGCCTGCTCAAGGCCTGGTGGGGGCCGCGGGCCACATCCGACAATGAATTCGGCTTCCAGTACCTGCCCCGCATTACGGGCGACCACTCCGCCTACCAGTCGGCGCTGAAGATGCTCGACGGATCGCTGAAGGGATACTTCCTCTTCGGCCAGAACCCGGCGGTCGGATCGCCCAACTCGAAGCTTCATCGGTTCGCCCTGGCCAACCTGGACTGGCTCGTGGTTCGCGACCTCGTCGAGATCGAGAGCGCGGCCTTCTGGTCCGAGGGTCCGGAGATCGAGAGCGGCGAGCTGAAGACAGATGACATCAACACCGAGATCTTCTGGATGCCGGCCGCCGCCCACACCGAGAAGGACGGATCCTTCACCAACACCCAGCGTCTGCTGCAGTGGCATCACAAGGCGGTCGAGCCACGCCACGACACGCGCTCGGACTTGTGGTTCATGTACCACCTGGGGCGGATCATCCGAGAGAAGCTCGCCGGGTCAACCGACACGAAGGACCGGCCGGTACTCGACCTCACCTGGGACTACCCGGTCGTCGGCGAGACCCAGGACCCCGATGCCGAGGCGATCCTGAAGGAGATGAACGGCGTCGACGCCCGCGGGAAGCCGCTGACGACGTTTGCGGAGCTCAAAGACGACGGGTCGACGGCCAGCGGCGTGTGGATTTACTGCGGCAGCTATGCGAACGGTGAGAACCAAACCGCCCGGCGCAAGCCCGGTCGAGAGCAAACGCCGGTCGCGCCGGAATGGGGATGGGCCTGGCCTGCGAATCGGCGTGTCCTCTACAACCGCGCCTCGGCGGATCCGAGTGGCAAGCCCTGGTCCGAGCGCAAGCGATACGTGTGGTGGGATGAGCGGCAGCGCAAGTGGACCGGCGACGACGTGCCCGATTTCACTGCCGACAAGCCGCCCAGCTACGTCCCACCTGAGGGCGCAACGGGTGATGCTGCACTTCCAGGGGATGCCCCTTTCATCATGCAGGCCGACGGCCGGGGCTGGCTCTTCACGCCAATGGGCCTCAAAGACGGTCCGCTCCCCAGCCATTACGAGCCCGACGAGTCACCGGTGCGTAACCCGCTGTACTCGCAGCAGGCGAACCCGGCACGGCAGATTCTCAAGCACCGCCTCAACCCCCGAAATCAAGACGGCGATGGCGGGGCTCGCTATCCCTACGTG